>JAABUZ0100000033.1_pt1 | contig 281883 bp, 269 predicted proteins | sample 5562091 | NCBI WGS metagenome assembly JAABUZ01 (sample SAMN12813069, study PRJNA571459) | rock metagenome | isolation source: Antarctica rocks | place: Antarctica: Victoria Land, Linnaeus Terrace sud | collected 2015-12-21 | reverse complement strand
CTCCCCCCCTTACACACCCACCCCTCCCCTCCCCTCCCCTCCCCATCCCATCCCTTCTCCACCCTCTTCACACCCCTCCCCTCCCTCCCCCCGTCTCCGTCTCCGTCTCCGTCTCCGTCTCAGCTCAGCTCAGTCACATGCAAGAGCGCAGGATCGCTCACATCAAGGTAAAAGGTACCTTTATCCATGAGAGAATTGAATTGAAGGAAAAAGAAAAAGAAGAAGAAGAAAAAGAAAAAGAAAAAGAAAACCTGGGAGTGATTTGTGTGTGTACAGTACAGGAAGTGAAATTCAAAATGGAATAGGGAGGAGCGGAAAGAAAAAGATGGAATGGTTTGTTAATCGTGTTGGGATCGATATGGAAACGGCGAGTGCTGGTGTTCCTTTTTAGCATTTAGCATTTAGCTTTTTTTTAGCATTAGCGTTTATGTTGATGGTACTCTATGGGTACAATACTGATACACCCCTTCTATCCTTCTCCCTTCTCCCTTCTACCTTCTACCCTTCTATCCATTCCCACCCAAATCAATGCAACCCACTCTCCCCCGTCTCAGCCATATGCTTCTGGCACTTCACCAGCATCTCCACCTGCCTCCCAACCTCCCCCAACCGCCCCAAAACATCCTTGTTTCCCTCGACGAATCCCAGGATCTTGTACTCAATCCCCGTCTCCTCGCAAAACTCTCTTACCAGCACCTGCAGCCTCCTCAGATTATGCCTCGGCACTCTCGGAAACAGATGATGCACGGCCTGGAACTGCAAGCCGCCATGCACGAAATCGAACCAGGCCGGGCACGAGACGTCCATGGTGGTGCGCAGTTGGCGCTGGGGGAAGGATTCGGCGTCGCCGAGGTCGGCGGTCGGCATGCCCCAGTGGGAAAGGGTGATTTGGACGTGCAGGGGCATGGTAATGATGTGGGAGACGAGCACAAAGGCAACGCGGAGTGTCCAGGTCGGGATGCTGCGCCAGAGGAGGCAGTAGCCGAATAAAAACCAGTAGCAGCACATGAAGGCGATTTCGACGGGGCGGGTCCAGGACGCGGAACCTAGGTTCGTGCTGCGGCGCGAGAGCAGGTGGCCCCATGAGAGAATGTACAGGTTGAAGCGGGCGATGCCCATGATCGGGTAGTAAGTGTAGGCTTGATATGGGACCGCGAGGGCGGCGAATTTGTCAAAGAGGTAGGTGAAGTTGTAGTAGGAGGAGTGCAGGGTGCGGAGGAAAGAAGGAGAGGTGGCGAAGAGGGGGATGTTTTGGATGTCCGGGTCGTGTTCGGGATGGTTGGTGATGAGGTGGTGGACGTTGTGGCTGCTTTTCCACCAGCCAATGGAGAGGCCGCAGCAGAAGTCGGCGATGAAGACGCCGATGAGGGTGTCGGCGACAAAGTTGTGGGTGATGCCTCGGTGGCCGGCGTCGTGCGCGGTGAACATGATTTGATGCTGCTGAGTATTAGATGGATCGGATCGGAGATGGGTTCGATAGCCTTACCCAGAAAAAGCCAAGAAAGGCTGCGGCAGTCATGTACCATCCCGAACGAAGGGCGACGAGGAACACCGAGAACAGCGCGGCATATCGGGCTGCTTCTTTTGCATACTCTCGATACCGGCAGTCGTAGAAGCCTTCGTTCTTGACTCTTTCGTGTAATGCTTGGTACTTTCGTGTGATGTTTCGCTGCGTTGTTGCGTCAAGGGAAGGGTAGCCGTTGACATTGTCATCGATTTCCTTTTGCACAGTAGCCGTCACGTATCCGTCTGGAGATTGGTGATGTGTTTCGGGTTTGACAATTCGTCGGTGTGTGGGAGTGAGAGTGGATGAAAGGCCATGTTTACACGGATCGAAGTCGACTGGGGCAGTAAAGGGACGGCGCAATTGATCAATGGGGTTCGGTTTGGTCGGATAGATTGATTTTCCTCCTTCGCCTGGTCTCTGAGTGGGAGTGGGAGTGGAAGTGGGGGCGAGGAAGCTGCTCTGGACGGTATCGACGCTGGTAGTGCTGGAATTTGCAGAGGCACGGATCAAGTCCTCGTCCACGTCCACGTCCTCGTCATCGTCTTCGGAACTGGCGGCGGACGTGGTTTCATCGTCATCGCCCAGCTGGCGGAAAAGTCCGCCTCTTATTGGTGGTGTGAAGTTGAGCCAGGGCATATCGATCCGGCCTATCCGGTATTTGCTCATCAACCGCAGCGTTGGCGCCGTGTGATATCTGCAGGTCCCAACATGCATTTGTCAGCCATTATGCATGATCATGAGTGTGATGACCAGTAAACAGTCATCTGGTCAACAAGAAGCGTGCTGATGTCCACTTAAGCTTGTTTTAGTACATCTCCTGGTGGCAGCAACTTACCAGTGCCTTACCGGGTCCGGAGAGGCATGTGTATAACCTGACGGATGGGGAGTGGAGTATTTACACTGATATCTCATCCGTCGCATCTCTCCCCACCATGTGCAGCACCGCCAGCCGTCCTCCTGGATGTTTGTCAAGCCATCCGTCCAGCTGCAACACCCTCCCTTCTCGGACGACGATAATATGACCGTCTGCAATCAGCCCTTCGATTTCTCGCCGGGAGAAGGTCCTGTTACGATCCATGGTGATATGGAGTTGATGCTGGAGGGATTGGAGGAATTGGAGGAGGAGGAGGAGGAGGAGGAGAGCGTAAAGTGGTAGGTAGGGGATGTCGGAGTGGGGGACGGAAACAACACCTCAGCCATAGGGAACCTCGGGGGAACTAGATTTTCATAAAGGGGAGGGGAGGGGGGAATGGGCGATGATGGGGTGGACTAAAGAGTGCGGAGGACCTGTACGTGGCGATCCAACAAGACGCGCACCACCACCACCAGCAGCGATAGGCGCAGCAGCATTGGCACCAAAACAGACCGTCGGGACTACCAAATCTCGGGCCCCCAATTTCCTTTTTCCTTTGTCTTTTGCTGAGTGGCCAATCGCAACTGCTCGATTTGTACTCGTATGCACGCAAGATCTATGTACTCTAAAACCGCTTAGCACCCACCCTCCATTCGTCCAGGCGAAACGCGGAAATCCCGATCAAAAAGAAAAGATGGAAGCGATGGGGAGATTTGAGAGCAATTGAGGGGTTCACTCTACGAAGCTATGCACATGGAAAGCCACACGACAATTCCCAGTAGTAACCAAGGTCAGGTAGTGCCCCGATTCGAGGGGAAAGGCAGCTTCATAGGCGCATCATCAAGGGGCTCAAAGTAGATGATGATCGGGAAAAGAAGGAAGGACGGGATCATCGTAATTTTGCATCGGACCCTTGTCAGTACCCTAAGCTAGACTGATCTAGCGGCGGGAGGATGGACCCTGAGGCGCTATGTTACGGTAGTGGGTCGATGGACGTTCGAGAACACCGATCCCTCCTCTTCAATCCATCAGGCATTTTCGATGATTATTCTTGTTACAGTATCACCTTTACGATGATGTTCAACTTTCCCCCTGTCCACATCGTGACAAGCAGGATACCGTTACCGTGCGTGGTACGTGTAAGCCAGTGTAAGTAGGTACCTTAGGGGGTCAAACTCCAATCCGGATGGGGCTTAGCCCTGTGAAAGATCGGCACTAACACCCGATCCGGACGAAACCAGAATTGCGGGACTTAGACGATCATCCAATACATCCCTCAATAATAACACCAACAAATCTCTCTTTCCTCCATCTCCAAGCTCAGACGCCAATCCATTACCTTCCTCGCTTTGATCCCCAACCATTGGTTGCTGCCATTCAACGGTTGCGACCTTCTGCTTGTGATCATGCTCGAACCGAAAGAACAAACTGGGCAATCATGATGGTATCGACGCCGGCTTCTTCCAAGTCTTTTTCTTAGAAAGTACCAGACATAGTCAGAACCTCTTCATACTCTTTCAACACTTTTGCCATCTATTATACAAAAAGTCAATCTTGGGCGTACTCTTGGGCGAAATATTTTCCATTTATCCTCGAGGCTCATGTATTGAGCTGACCCAAATTCTGATCGGATGGGCTAGAACTGCTCTATCGAATGCATATTCGGAAATCAGTGACGTCGACTGTCCTTGTTTTCCTTCGGTTTCCCATCGACGCTTCGTTTCGTACCCCGCTTTAGACTATCGTCTTCCTCTCCACACGTGACACATCTCCCTCGATTTGACAGCTTCTTCAGTTCCGGAAATATAGTCTGCTTATCTCTTCTTTGTTGTATCGATAATAGTAGTTCTTTTATTGACTCGAGTGCGAAGCTAACGCTACAATAGACACTCCCTAAATATGTAGGCCTGGTTACCCACAGATTATACAATCGCCACCGAACTGTACCATCCTCAAGACAGGTCCTCAATACACGAGATTCCTCCTATTCGTACCCCCTCCTTCAGTACTCCAGGATAGCTGGCCTTTGTAGAATAGCCCCACGGAAACGAAAAACCACCGGTTTTCTCCCGGTGGAAACTCTAAACCGTAGAAATGCATCGATGTCTCTAGGTATAGAGGCGTATGAGGGAGACTGACAATTGGATCCAGTCCTGCACAGTCCCTGGCTCTCAAACGACACGTCGTTAAGTCTTGATTCCCCCTCTTCCTGAGCATTCCAACTTTCCAATCAACTTGTATACCTTCCATCGTAGTGAGCGCTGGATCCAAGAGCCAAACTCCTACCGAAGGCCATCCTATAGCCCATATAGTGTGTTTATTGACAAAGCCTCATTCTCAACAGAACAGTGATTTGAACGAAACGCAGTCGAATAAGCCTCGAGAGCTTAACCGTCGAAGATCGCTGAGAGTCCCTATCGATAGAACTTCGGCATTGAGGTATATAAGCCGTGTGGTGAGGACGCAGTATCTTGCCCCTTGGCTCGGTGACTTCGATGATCGTTGTAACAGTCGCACATCGCTCGATAAAGATCGTTAACAAGCTTCTTCGGCTGCGTATCGTCGGGTTCGTGACTCTTCTTAGCTCTGATAGAATAACCAATTGTTATCAGGTTCCCAGCCGGCACCACGTGGAGGTGAGAGTCTTGCCAGCCTGTTGTATCGATAAGTCTTACTCATTTAAGGAATGCGCTGTTCAGTTTTGCTTTGAGAGATTCCCAACTCGTGTGTCACGTGAGAGACGTTAAGCGGTTTTTAGCGGGAATACTGCTAGTGAAGTGAGCTTTTGCTCAAACGATGGTGCCTTCTGTAACGGTCTGCTTTGATCCAAAGATTAAGATTTCAATTTCGGCTCGTCAATGTTAGGTTCAGTTAAGGGTTTTGTGGTGTAAGAATCGAATAGGATAGAGATCACGAGGTTTTAGTGTATTAAAGTTGTGGTTTCGAGAAGGGCGTAATGTGATATCAAGAAATCAAATGAGTGAAAGCTTCCAGTGATTAAGCTAGAATTCAACTCGATGAATGAAATGTTACAAGAGATCGTGGGGAGGTCGAATGTGCTAAGCGTATATGCAGCTCTGCTTAAAAGATGAAGAAGGAAGACCGAACATATGTCAGATGAAGATGCAGCCCTTTTCACAAGGTCGACAAGGAAGCCGAACGCGTTGAAGCATAAATCAGCTCTTGATGTTAAGTCGGGAAGGGAAGCCGAACACGTATGACAGGAAATGTGGTTTTCGATACGGGGTCGAGGGGAATCGAACATGTATCACAGGCAGTATGACTCAAAGTCGATCTCATCATCCAGAATGGTGTGTCCTGCACGATGAATGATTACCGCCTCTTAGATTGATCCTTGAAGCCTTATTCCGCCTCATGTCTGCTCTCAAAGATCAGTCGCGTTTCTGATGCTGATCTAGCACGTGGAAATTTGAAATCTTGATAGAGCAGAAGTGAGACGTGCACAACAATATTTCAACGTTCGAGAACACCCGTGTTCCACATCCCTTCATGTCCAGCTTACCACCTAGACATAAATCATCCACATTCACCATTCATTGGTCCTTGACCTCGGATACGTCAGAGGCAGAAGGCACTGTCGTCAGTAGTGAGGCGATAAAGAGTGACCGAACATAGATTTTGGTTTTTACAGGTCGGTAGTCGGACATTTGCAACTGAGGACGGTCCTCCAAGTACTCCTCCAGTGTCACGGCTTCATTATGGAAAGGAGCATACCACGGTAGAGATGCAATGGCTGCGTTATGATGACCTAAACTGGGCGACAGTCTCTGCAGGTGATTGCGACTAATAGCCCGCAAAGAGTGCAGAAGTCGCGGATTCAGCGAGTCCTGGAAACAGGAACGGCACTTTCCATGCCGAAGTCTTCGTACCTGTCTGGGCGATGAGCTCGAAACGATGAGCCTCAGTAGGGTCACATTCGATTCCTCGCCTTACTGGTCACACCTTTCATTCCTCGAGGAGCAGGAAGTCGTTTAAGCACCTTTTCGAGCGAATCTTGCTAGTGCTGGTCCAAGATCCTCTTCGCTTTTCTTAATGCGCGTCTTGGCTGTCTTATTTTGTGCAATGCGAAGAGCATCAATCTTGAGCCTTTGTTCGTCGATGATGTTTCTCTTTCCCTTCTTCCTCAACTGCTTGCGTAGGCTACTGTTCTTGCCTCTTCCCCTGTTCCTCAAATTCGCTAATGGATCCTCCGGCTTTCTATCTAGGTCTGCCTCCTTTTTGCGGATCTCGGCGGATGCAAGGTCAAGGTTTCCAACGTAGTCTGGGTTCAACGATATCATTTCAGGCTGCAGTTTATTTAGCAGCGCCTTTACTTCGCCTTCTTGTCGTTGCTTGGTGGTTTCGTAAGGATTGATCTCCAAGGCATCAAAATTGGGCTCGCCAGCGCCTGGAACAATGATGCTGGAGAAGCCCTTGTCGTGAGAAACACCTAGCACGTCTTCAAACGGACACCATCGTACGCGTTCAATCCGCTTCCCTTCTCCAGCCCAACCCATGTATGGAGCTTGTATTTTATCTTGATCTCCTTTGGATTTGTCGAAGAGGCCCCGCCAAATAGAGGTTTGGGTGCCCCACCCAATGGCTGTCAAACCTCGATCACTTATAGCGACGGAGGAGCCAGGCTGACGCAGAAAGTAGTTATTTACTTCGCGGAACATCCGAATGTCCCAAACTGCCATCTTGAGATCTTGGCCTGCAGAGACCATGTATCGCCCTTCTCGATCGACCGCTATCGATCGAACCGGCCCTCGATGTGCAAGCAATTTCACGAGCGGAGTAGTTGAATTCGGTGACCACAGTGTAACTGTGCCGTTCTGGTGACCGACATTCAATATTGCGTTTTGTGGATTTTGCCCGAGAGATGTGGGCGATCCTTGCCGTGTCGGTATCTCGGTGAGGGTTTGGCCCGTAGAAGTATCGGTGTACTTCAAATATCCTGCGTTGCCCTGACGAAGTCAGCATTCAGCTGGGATAACATCAGGATAATTGATCTCTTACGACTGTGGCGAGTAGGAAATGGTAGGGCAGAAATTCCATATTCGTAACCTCAATATGCTTCTGGAGACAGTGCACTTCAACTCCTGCATGATCGTAGATGTAGACGTACTTCTTCTGCGAAACGGCGAAATATTGATCGTTGTGTAGCCACTTGGCATCTCTCACCGTCTCTTGTAGTTGTAATTCGCAGCCCAGCTCCCCTCCCCTCCAATCCATTGTAGAGACATGGCCCTTCCTTCCAGCCAGTAAAAGTCCCCTACCATTACGAGTAAAATCTGCCGTGTAAGGTCCCAAGCCTTCTAAACGGAGCTCGAAGCCCTTCTTTGCCGTCTCTATTGCTAGCTCTTTTCGTAGATCATCTTGCCGGACCTTGTATGTTTTCTCAAGCTCTCCTTCAGGCTCCAAGTATCCCGACTCATTCTCAAGCAAGATCTCGGCATCTTTGGCCTTGATAGTGGCATCCTTGTATTCGTGCTCGAGGGCTTTGAGGCTGCCACGTAATTTCTTGTCTTTCACCCCTCGAATGGAGACCTTACGACCTCGTCCGTAGGTCTTCTGGGCATCAACAGTACGACGTTGAGCTTCTGCAGCTTCGGGGTCGTGCGGCTGGCTACGAGACACTGCAAGTGCTCTTTGAGGCGTGACACACTCTTTTCCAACCTCCACCTCTTCCTCCATGTTGCTGCGACTAGCTTGGTTTATACGTACCTTAGTGATGGTCGGATTTAAGTCGGATTGGAAGGATTTGTCAGCCCTATAGTTCTAACGCCAAGATTTCGCTTTCGCTTATCATCGCACTGAATTTGCAACAGGCAGACCTTCAATACGATTAATCGTGCCCTAGCCTATCATCAAAGTGGCTTCCATACCATTCAGGTTCAAAGCTGGTGGAAACATGGCTCCCATGTTGGAGACCCATTCCCATCGTAACACTACGAAAATCTCTCAGAAACCTTTCAAGTCACGGCATGCCACTAAGGGCTTGATCAAGGATCTCTCGAAAGGCAAAGTCGAAGACGGCCTAAAGGGTAGTCGCAAGACGCCGCATCAGCAAGTCATGTCTAAGATTGATCGGCGGCATCAAGCATCACAGAAGCGACAGATCAAACACCAAGAAAACGTCAAGTATGCAAGTATCTTCTCAGGCCAGAATGGCGCACCAAGAATTGTTGCTATTGTACCTCTGTGTGATGATAACGATGCAAAAGCAGCTGTTCAAGCACTCAACCTTTCCGTCGGCTCTGAGGCGTCTACTTTCGCTCGTGGCCCGGTCAGGGTGAGAATTGACAGATTCAAACAGAACGTGGTCTACTTGCCCTTGAAACGTGACTTATTTACTACGCTTGATGCCTGTCGTATTGCAGATTTTGTCATGTTTCTTCTTTCACCAACTCAGGAGCCCGATGAGGAAGGGGAGTTGATGCTCAGGGCAATCGAGAGCCAAGGCATATCGAACGTCCTCACTATGGTGCAAGGCCTTGATAAGGTCGAGCCACCAAAGCGGCGTTTGCAGGCTGTCGATTCTCTCAAATCATACATTACCCACTTCTTTCCGGCTCAAGAGAAGGTACATTCTCTTGATTCGGAGCGGGAACGCGCCAATGTCATTCGTTCTCTGTGTACCACAACACCGAAAGGTGTCAAGTGGCGAGAAGACCGAAGCTGGATGCTTGCTGAGGATGTTCGATGGTCGGAACAGCCCACTGGGAATGAGGGATATGGTGAAGTTACAATTACAGGCGTGGTACGTAGCAAAGGGCTCAAAGCGGATAGACTGGTGCAAGTTGGGGACTGGGGTCAATTCCAGATCGAAAGAATAATAGACGCTCCACTTTCTGCGCCCAAAAAACGGAAGGTAGACGAAATGACCATAGATGCAGAATCAAACGCAGAGAGTGTTTTGGAAGTGCCGGATGGAGGACAGGATGATCTGGAGGAACTCGCACCCTACGAAGTTTCCATGGAAGATATCGACGATCTGCCAATTTCTGAAGCACCAACAGAGAAGCGAGGGGTACTGTTAGATGACCACCATTACTTTTCGGATGACCAGACCCACCTACCAGAGGCACCAAAGCGCTTGCCCAAGGGTACTTCCAGTTACCAGGCTGCTTGGTTCCTTGGAGACATGTCAGACTCTGGTTCAGACATTGAGGATGCAGTGGATGAGGAGGGAGATCGAGCCATGGATGTACCGGCACTCCCACAGGACGGGCTTGAAGGTCTAGACCATACAGCTCAACGGGATCCCACCGAGGTAGCCCCTTCCGAATACCCCCAATCCGAGATGTTCCTGGACCCTTCCCCAGATGACGAAGCAGCTCAGCTTGCAGAGTATCGATCGCAGCGGAAAAACGATGCTGAAGAAGATCTCGAGTTTCCCGACGAGATTGAGCTTCACCCTAACGTTTTGGCCAGAGAAAGGCTTGCAAGATACAGGGGCTTGAAAAGTCTCAAGACAAGTCATTGGGAGACCGGTGAGGACAAAGCACATGAGCCAGAAGAATGGAACAGACTGCTTCAAATACCCGACTATAAGAGTGCGAAAAAGCAAGCGCTCCGAGAAGCTATCGCTGGCGGCGTTCCACCTGGCAAACGAGTGAATATACATCTGCGAAACGTTCCCCTGAAACTCCAGACCTCCTACGACCCCAACAAGCCATTGGCACTATTCTCTAATCTCCGCCATGAGCATAAGCGGACCGTAGTCAATTTCAGCATGACTTTAAGTTCTGACTATCCGAATCCGATAAAGTCAAAGGAAGAAATCATCCTACAATGCGGCCCTCGCCGTTTCGCTATCAAACCCCTCTTCTCTCAAACAGGAAATACTCCAAATAACGTGCACAAATTTCAGCGCTACCTGCATCCTGGCCAAACAGCTATGGCGACCTTCATCGCGCCGCTAACATGGGGCTCTGTGCCAGCCCTCTTCTTCAAGCAGACACCAGCCTCTGAAGGAGACCCTATCGACTCGGAAATGTCTACCACCCAGCCAAGCCTCGACTTCATCGGCAAAGGCACGTCTCAACCCCCCGACCGCTCTCGCGTCATTGCCAAGCGTGTCATCCTAACTGGGCATCCGTACAAAATCCACAAGAAACTAGTAACTGTAAGATACATGTTCTTCAGCTCCGAAGACGTGAATTGGTTCAAAGCGCTTCAGCTGTGGACAAAGAGAGGACGAAGCGGATTCATTAAGGAGAGTCTTGGTACGCATGGGTACTTCAAGGCTACGTTTGATGGGAAGATTAACCCTCAGGATGCCGTGGGTGTGAGTTTGTATAAGAGGGTGTTTCCAAGAAATGCTACGGCTTGGGCGCCGGATGAGAGCGACAAGGTGGAGCGAGGGAATATGGCCGTAACCGTCGATGATGCTGTTGCCATGCTGAGCTAGTTTGGATTCTAAAGCCTGTTATGCTGTTACATGTATGAATTACGCGCTCCCGTGTCAACGAAACCAAACCAATATACACTCCTGACCCATCTTCATCACAGCAAGAAACCTGCCCAAGAGGGGGATAATGGATAAAAATGGCAATTGAGGGGCGGGGAACGAGGGAGAGAAGGGTGCGGCCCGTGAAGTTTAGATGTCATGGAAGGCGAGTGCGAGGGTTCCGGCCGGCTGAGGGAGTGGGTGAGGCGATCTAGAACTTGTGGTTTTTTCCCCTTGGGGTTGGAGATGGTCAGTTTGGAAGGGGCCGGGGAACGACTACTCAGAGTGTCAAAGGTTTTATAGTCCAAAACGCCCGTCAAACAGTTTCGCTTTGCAAGAATACCGAAGGATGTAATCTTCCCGTCGAAGAGTATGAGATCTATGAGAAGCAGAATTGTACCTGCTTATGGACGTTTCCTCGTTTCCGACTCTCGCCTTGTGCTTACCTCACCTTACCCCTTCACAACCTGCACATAACGAGCGCCGAGGGGTTGAAACGGGATTATTGCAACTATGTAGTGGTTTTCGGAGACGTAGTACTGCGGCGGCCTTTCATCCGCCTTCCAACGTCTTGAGTATATGACACAAAAGATAAATTTCTTCCACCCGGCTCCATATAGAAAGGTTTACATAAGAACATAAAAAACCATTTTCTCATTTGGTTTTTTGTAAAACTCGAGAAAAGCGAGACTGGGTGAAAGAATCTGTCAACAAAACCCCCCAACGAAAGAGCTCCCAATGAAGACAAAGCCTCGGACATCAAGCGACTCCTTTGGTTAGTACGGCGTATGATAGAGGCGATATGTTCATCTCTTGTACCAAAAAAAAAACTTCGATCATCACAGAATTTGAACCGTGCTTCGGATTCTGGCGGCGTTAATCCATTCCTCCCATTGATGAGAGCGAGCGGAGGAACAGCCGCACGCTTGATGATAGATGAATAAGGGTCCAAGATCATGCAAGGTCAAGGAAAGGTGCAAAGCCTCTTCTGGATGCTATTCTACCGTTCCATATTTCTCTCTTTTATTTGATCTCCGTCCCAGTTTCGGGGTATCTACTCTCGAACAAACGCGCCAGAAGCACCTGAAGCAAGCCGCAATGGCTGGGGGTATACTATGCTCGCTAAGAAATCACCCATACGAACCCCCTTCTAAGCCGTTGCTTCGGTATTCGAACGCCGCCTATGAAGGATGTACATAAAGAAATTCAGTTTTATAGTGCAGACCAAGGACTATCCTGCGATGAGGAGGATGGTGGAAAAGGCTACAAGTCCATGGCTTTCCTGAGGTCGTTCCACTTCTGCTTCAGAGTCTCGTGCTCGGAGTTGATCTGCATTACCATAATCAGCACACTTTTCGTTCTTGAACGAGATAAATTTAAACAGACCTCAGCAAATTGCATCTTCGTCTCCACAAGCACTCTCTCCATCTCCGTCATGTTTTCCTCCAGCGCCCGGTTCTCATTCTGCACCTCCAAATTCCTTCCCATAATCCTCTCCATCTCTGCCTTCAAGCGTTCCTCAACTTCTTCTGGTTGCTTTTCAACCATGGATTTAAGCTCTTCCACCTGGCCTTTTAGTCCCTCGACACTGTCATGCAGCTCCTGGTTCTCAACCTTAGTTCTTACGAGCTCGGACGCCATTTGCACGTGCTCAGTGTCCGATTTCTCCGTTCTCTCTTCGAGGGAACGGACTTTGAGCGAAAGGGAGGCGTTTGAAGAGCGAAGAGACTCGAGCTCGGTTTCGCGCTCTTTGTCGGCCTTTTGTTTGATTTCCCATTCTGCGGTGTAAGTTGCGAGAAGCTCCGGGGTGATTTTGACGGCGCAGGCGTCTTGAACGAGGACATCCGCGCGGTAGATTTCCTTGTCAATACCGCCGGAGCTGCCAAAGAAACCAGATTCGAGGAGGGAATTCGCCGAGGGGGCTTGGTCAATGTAGACATCAAAGAGACGGTCTTTCAGGAAATTTGTGAGTGCGGACATGTCGTTGATGGCCAGGAGATATTGGGCATTTTTTTGCATGAGGACGATGCCGAACTTGAGTATTGCACCTTCAAGGCCCTCACTAAGGATCAGGTCATAGACACGGAGGACAAGCTGTAGTGGAAGGCGATAGGCGAAAAGAGTGAGGAACCACTGGGTAGCGTACAATTGGGGATGAACGCTTCTTCGGTTGAGATGGCAGTATAAGGCTGGCTCAAGATCTTCCAGTAGGCGCTCAAACTGGTAAAGATGTAGATGGAGGCCAGGCATGTCCTGGATGAACATGTCTCGAAGATGGTATTGGTTCATTAGACGGACAAGAAGACAGAATGCTTCCTCCTCTGGCATCTGAATGGGGTCAGCAACGATCCACACTAAGGATACAGATGACATACATTAAAGAGCATCGGCATTACTAGGAAGTTCATGCCCTGTGCATAGCCGACGCCTTCATCAAATAAGGCATATGCTTTGCATACCCCAAACAACCCATCTTGTAAACCTGCTGCTGCTGCGTATTTGGAATAACTGGTCCTTGTCCCCAAGTCTCTTCTGATTTGCTTCTCTAGCTTTTGTAAAGCGGCAGCGTCTTCTTTCGACTTCTTCCTTTTTTCAGCAATCATCGCCGACTGTAACTTTGCCAAGTTTTCCGCTTCTTTTTCCTGCGATGGAGACGGTGATGCCATGCCATTCGTAGCCGACGTAGCAGGCGTTGAATGGTCTGAATGTACCGAGGACGCCGAAGACGCTATCGAGTTCTTCTCCCTAGTAGTACCATTCGAGAGTGTATTCGAAGTAGTCACGCCATTAGGGCCAGACGCGAGATCTCGATCTTTATCTGTCCCTCGAACAACCAATTCTCGATATACCCCTTCCAGCTCTTCATTTTTACTCTGGGCCAGGACTTGCCATACGACGCCTCGAATTGCACTTGGTATACCGCTTGCAATGGCTCGGTTGAGCTCCTCGGCGCTGGTCCTCGCGACTGCTGACGGTCCTTCATAGACTACAGCTTGCCACAAATCCCAATCGACAGGGGCTGTAGGGTCGTTCATAGCCGACGGGCCAGCAGAAACCCCAGAGGCTGTACCCGGGGCAAGATTAGGGTTTGCTGTGGATGTTAGGACGTTCGCTGGGGGAACAGACGAAGCAGGGGATTGAGCTGGGGATCCTCCAAGGCCGCGATCTTCTTCGTCAGCAATACTACTAGGGCTTCCAATACCCAGTCCAACGCTCGCGCTGCGTCCTATCAATCCTGCAAACACGCCTCCCTTGACAGGTGACCCAGGCTCATTCACATCAAGGGAGTGTATCCCAGCTTCTTCCCTCATTCGGAGCATCTTGAAGCGATCTCGTAGACTGTTACGTGTGTGTTTTAAGGACTTAGCACCGGAGCCATCACTTTCGTTGCCCTCATCTAGCTTGCTCAGCATAAGCTCTGAATTGCTACCAGTTACCGAAACGACAGTGCTACGACGGTCGAGATGTGAAGTTGTCGACTGGAGGGTTGACACAACAGCATCTTTAGGAGCCGATGTACTCCTCGAAAGCCATGAGAACGGCATTGCGAGCTTCCTAGGTGGTGGTTGTGGAGGAGCTGAGGTTTGGGCCTTAGTAGGTGGTGGAGGGCCCCAAGGTATACCAGGTAGATTGCCCGATAAACCCTTTGTTCGAGAAGGCAGCTTAGGTGGTAGGATTGGAGCGCTGGTGTTGTTTTCATCAGAGATAGTAGTAGTTGAACGTGATCTATCCGAACTAGCATCATTGGTATCTCCAAGCTGTACATCGTCCAATGATGAAGTTGAGAGACGCCGAGCAGTGAGTAATGGAGAGTTTGAGGAAGCATTTCCAGATATTTCAGTAGGATCACCGGCATCGGGCTTTGGAGTAGATGGCCCTATCGAGGTTGCGGGTAGTTGCGAGACCCGTGGTGTTGTAGCAGTAGACGAGGATGCTGGGCGGTCGGTCAGTGAACGAGTCGAGGTTGACGACCTCGAATTTCGCGATTCCGGTCTCGCTGTTGTGTCAGGAGCATCTTCAAAGCTTTCCTATTGCCCAAGTTAGAAATCTACCGTATTCCGAGTATGGATCTCCTTACCCCTTCTCTATCGGAGCTATCCGCACTCGAGATCTTGTGATCTTTGTCGACCATCTTAAGTTCGGGTCAATTATCATATGTCTGATACTGCACGCAATACAGCTTATAGAATAGATAGACCGTTGAGGGTAGGGAAGGCCAAATCCCAGGATTGGGGAGCGTTGACCGATTTGGGCAGCCGTTTACTAGTGGAAAGTATTGCCGGTCCTCGTGCCTGCACTTAAGGATCCCGGCAGCACAAGTAAAATATAATGGTGATTGAACCTAGAGACGGGAACAGCGAGACGACGACAGAATAGCCACCACGATGTCTTGTAGGTTGTTGATGTTGTTTTTATTTGTCTCCTGCAATAAAAGAAATTCGAATCTCTAAAATGTCCAGTTCAAGCCACACGACAGGGATCCCGCGGCCTCTACTTATTATTGACTAAGGTACTCCGTACTTTACGGAGGACTGTGGTACCTTACCTACGGAGTAAGGTAGGGCCTATCTACTTCAAACCCTAGTAGAAATATCGAAATTGACCGCAGTGGTACCTCCGTATTGTGCCACCTTACGCACCTACCGTTATTGACGAGACTGTCCAACTAAATTGCGTGTCACTCTGTCACCAACACCTTAGGTACCAATCATCGAACCATTTATGCGCTTTGGGTTGAGGAGACGAAGAGTGATAAAGCACTAAGACAGTCTTTATCTAATGGTAGAAAGCCCAATCAACTGTTGCTCTATTCATATTGGACTGCCCGTGAAAGGCCTTACCCGTTTTGGAAATCCGAATGCCTACAGGTTTCCCCTTTCAGCTTGCTCCCGCTCGATGGCTTCAAAGAGGCTCTTGAAGTTGCCTGCTCCGAATCCCGTAAAGTTGTTCCGTTGAATGATCTCCAGGAAGACTGTAGGCCTGTCTGCTAGGGGTTTGGTGAAGAGCTGAAGTAGGTAACCGTCTTCGTCGAAGTCAATCATGATGCGTAACCTTTCGATTGCGCCCATGTCCTCTTTAAGATCAAGGGTACTGTTTCTAAGTCGTTTCCGCATATCTTCATAGTACGAGTTAGGAACATCGATAAATCGTACTCCCCGTTTCTTGAGATTCGTCACTGTAGTAATGATGTCCTCGGTCAAAAAAGCAATATGTTGTACACCTGGTGCGCCGTGAAACTCAACGAATTCCTCGACTTGTGACTTCTTTTTACCCATGGCCGGTTCGTTGATGGGCATCATCACGGATTCGTTAGGTGAAGCCATGACTACGGAATTGAGAGCAGAGAATTCAGAACACATATCCTTGTCGTCCACAGACCAGAAGCGGTGAAAGCCAAGCTGCTCCTCGTAACTAAAGGAATTAGCACTGCTGATAAATCAAAATTACTTAGGCGACCATACTAATTGCACACCGATTGCATCTGATCCCAGTCTTGGTTTCCAACGCAATGGTCAATGACCTCCAGGGGGATTTCTGGAAGGTACTGTGCCACAGGATCCTCGGCTGTGACAGCGCGATAGCCGGGCATGAAGGCACCAGCATAACCTTTGCGGTTGATCAAGGTGTGCGTCGTGTCTCCATACGTTCCAATGACGGCCATCTCGATACCCTGCCCACCGGCGGGCTTTCGAACGCTAGAACCGCCTCTATTCATTACCGCTTGGTACACAGCGTGGACGTCATCCACGCTGAAAGCAACATCCTTTACCGCATCACCGTGCTTGCTCAGATGCGCATGTATTTCGTTAAGCAGCTGCCTCTCATCCTCGGGAACACTCGCCGCTGGATCGACTGGCCCTCGGATCGGGGAGGTGAAGACAAATGTAACGCGGTTGTTCGAGACAACGTGGGAGGCAATATACCTGGACCCAGTCTCTAGGCCCCTGTATGCCACTTCTCTGAAACCCATGCGGGTGATGTAATACGAAGCGGCCTGTTTTGCGTTGCCGACATACCAGGTAACATGATCATAGCCTCGATACGAATCCGCTGGATCTAATACAGCCTTGGTCGTAAGAGAGCAGCTGCTATTACTTGAGGCAAATGATAATTTATCGGATGAATTGAGGACTGAGGATCCATCTGATGGAATCAGGACTGACGGTGACATGGCGACTGAGATGAATTTTCTGGAGCCTCCTTCCCAGTGGTTGCGGAAAGGCTTTGTGCCACAGCTGGTCTCTGATAAGGGATGAGTAGAGGAAGTACTCTCAGCTGAATCCTCAAATGAGGTTTTCTATGTAGGAGAATTATGAGGCCGATAGGATTGTGGAATGTGATGGAAGAAAGGAAACTGGAAGGACGGGGAAAGGTATGAAATTGCCGTCATCGTACCTGCTTCTCCTTCGCATTGCATTCACCATACCTTACCTTACCTTACCTTACCTTATACCTGAAGCCCTGCATCTGGTACAACAAGAGCATGCAGTCTCGGTTACAGTCGGCTTCTTTCCGGCCTTCAGACCGGAGGAGGAGAATAGATAGTCCGCCATGCCCATTCACCAACTTTGATTCAACAACAGTGATATTGCTATGTGACACCGACGTATACCGTGCAACAAGACTGCAGTAAATCGGGCTACCAATATGTCTTCTGATATCTCCATGTGCTGCGCGGTCGTGATACCTCATATTGCCAGGGATACTCCCGGGTTCCTCCACTTGTCCAGTGTGACACGACTGTGCGACCGTACGTGAGCGGATGAAGCCCGGTCCCTCCTCCCACACCCTTTCAAACCTCGTTTCAACAAACGAAGATTACGAGACTCAGAGAACGCTCATATGAGATGCTGATCCTAGATCTAAAGAGCCCTTCAGGAGGCAGTCCTGGTACTCTTGCAGTTAGGCTTACAAGAAAACGCCATTGCTCTTTGCCGGTCTATTTGGAATTTCTGCGAGAATTGTGACGTCAAAGGAGATATCAACAAATAAACCGATGGGTTTACTGCAAATGAGAGAAGATAAGCGAATGTTATGCACCAGAGAGAACCATAAAGAGTATTTATGTTAGAGGTTGAAGCAGAGTTTTGAGGGTTCTAGTCTTGATAAAACAAATTTGACATTTGGAGCTGTGGCACGGAGAAGAAACCCGCATGTCGAAAAATGGAGGACTCTTCTACAGGTAAGCTCTTCAGTTCCGTAATCATCATTCAGGATATTTCCATGACATTTTGAGTGAAGAATTTCATCTCCCCCTTACGAGTTGCTGCCGCTGATGCACTGTGACGCATTTCCTTCTCAGACGCTCTCTTCATACGTTTATGGAACGACACTGTCAAGGTTATTATTGGAAGCCTTCTCTTATTGCTATGAGCTGCGTAGTGAAGAACATGCATCTACTGTAGTGTTTGCCGAAAATAAGAAACTTGCTGGTCTGGCTGTGAAAAAGTTCGAAGCATGCGCTGGAGGCCTTCGGACTGTTGCGGTACAAATGTCCCCATATGTGCTCTGAGAGCCGAAGATCAAGCGCGACTCCCCTTATCTGCTCGGGGAAAAAAAGCTAGTTGTGCTTCGACTAGAATAAATAAAAGCGTTCAGGTAAACGAAAATCTGCTCTCAGGCGATGCGAAAGATTCAACCCCTATGTTGACGTTCTCTTTTAAACGAGTCACGAAACGACTTAAATTTCCTTCTCCTTCTCCTTGCCCTTCGCCTCCCCCTCAGGCTTAGGGTCATCTCCAAACTCCTCAATATGTTCAGCTAGGCCGCCGAGAAACCATCGCATTTCGGCCTCGTCCACGGGCTCAGGTATGTCGTTCTCAAGCGCAGGTTGTGGGAGTGGCGCGACTCGGTCAATGTAATAAGATTTGACAACACTCCTCATCTTATGTCCAACGGTCTCATTTCCAGGGACACGGGGCAATGGGGGGTACCGGCCGAACCCGGACGTATAACGTTCGTCGCCTTCCTCCTTCATCTCTGCAGCTATTGGCCACTTAGCCTGTGGATGAGCTTGGGTTGGCTTGTAATTTGGAGTCCAGATTGTCTCCATTGACGTAACAGTGCCGCGGTTGTCATCGAATGTTTTGCCCATCATTACTGGCCTGATGCGTACCTGAGGTCCTTCTCTCTCTGCCTGCTTGAGCTTTAATTTGCGAGTCTCCTCTCGAGCAGCTGCCTCCGTAATGCCAGTTCGATGATTAAGATATTCACCATAGGTTTGAGGGACGAATGGTGACCTTTCCAAGTTCATTCTCTTGAGGCTTTGCTGGGTTGTCGCCCAATTGTCACGTTCCGAGAACTCTGGATTCACCCACGTCCTAGAATGGAGCCTACTTTCCCCTGGAACTTCCTGGTTTGCACCCCCATGTGCTGCTCCGCGTCGCTCACGCTCTACGTTTTCTGGATTGATCCAGACCCTGGTGCTAGCAGGAGAGATCGATACTGGTCCCATCTGACTATCCATAGATATTCGCGCTCGCCGCTCGCGCTCTGCCAGCTTCTCGCGCTCCGTCATCTCATTTGCCAATGCACGTGGATTGCGAGAGGTCATTGGACTTGTGACAGTCTGGTTCTGGCCGGAGTTCTCTCTCATCCACTGCTCAGTTGCGATCTCTTGACTAACGAGACCGTGAGAGAACAGAGACCTTGTTGGCTCTGATACTTCTCGTGCTACTTTCTCGATCATCTCTTGACTCACATAACCGGGAGAGGAAGGACGTAGGGTTGACCCTGGAAGATTTTGAGTACGGTGATTTTGAGGACTGGCACCAGAGCCAACATTGCGATGAAGTGTTCCAGCAGGCACTGTTTGGTTCCAAGGGTAGCTGATAGGTCCTCTAGGTTGAGAGCGAGGATAACTTGCTGGGCTCGAGAGTGCTTGGTTGGGGCCTGTGGGGGGACCAGTCCAAGACTGAGCCATTGGATTCAACCCTGTCGGAGTTTGATCGCTGTGCGGATTAGGCCAGTTGCCAGAGCTGTTGTGCGCCATTGGTCGTTCGAATCTGCGTGCGGGAATCCGATACACAGAAACGAGATCAGCCCCAGTGTTTGGGGTTGTGTTGTTACGTTGCGACATTTTGGTAATGAAATTGTGATCCCTTATGTTGGTCGCTCGATGACTATAATTCACCGAACCCCCACTTATTCTGGGCGTCACTGAGCCTTCCAGCTTGCAGGTAAGTTATCATTCATTGTGCGGATAAACTATATGGCGGGCTTCATACTACTCATACATGCCATTGAATCTGATTCTCGAGTTGATGGCTTCCTTAGGGTAACTTGTACTGCTACATCGACTTATGGAGAGACTCCAGTGCTATCTCTCTAGGAGCCGAGCTCGAACAACCGCGCCGGCTATGCATCATCTCGTGATATCGACCATTAGTCTCAAGAACAGCATTCAATCAGACACGTAAGGGCAACTATCATGCTATGTGGCCATTTGGGTAGGAGGAGTAATAATCAAGCTGTTCCATATGTTTCATTGCTCGATTCTTCTTATGGCATAAGCTTCGTAATGGAACCCGCGTCCACGATACAATTTCGACAGAACAAAAAGTCTACTTCGTCCATCTTATTGATCTCTGCGGAGCTCGATCGATCTTATGCAGCAATTGACAGAAAGATAGCCCCGGCAAAGTTTGCGAGCAAAGATTAAAGCATGCAAAGTTCAAGAGGCTAGGTAGGTACCACCAGTACTCCTGCTAGTGCTTTTCAGGAGCCGGCGAAGCCTTGATAGACTTTGCTGGCAGGTAATTGCTTGAGGATATCAAGTTCAACGCAGGTGGATTTTCACCATCAAATCCTTGTGTATTCGAATATTCGAGACTCAACCACGAAGAGAACCAGATCCGTCGCGACTGAGATACTTCTAAACAATGAAACCGTAGCAGTCTGTTTATTCGATGGTTCAGTTGCTTTACTCGAACTGTACTTCCGATCCTTTGACCCTAACCCTAATGGATGAGTATTCCTAGTTCTTCGATACAATACGAAATACATGTACGAGCATCTGAAGTTGAATGAAACAGCGAGAGGGTTTACTATTGACTCTTGACTTCGAGGCAAGCTCTCTGAAATACTAACATCGTAATGTTAAGTGAAAACTTGTGTTCATGTAGGATTCATAAGAAGTTTCAACATACAGCGTCATATATCCTAGTCCTCCACCCCTCTTCGCTCCCCCTTCTCTCTCTGAGATAATACTATGCTCCTTCGATATTCAAAGGCAACGGTATAATGATATAATGATTTGTACCGATATATCTTGAAAATTAGGGTGAGAGATCTAGGAAGGCAATCATGGAGTATCTCAAGAGTACCTAAAGTGAGCCCTACGACTGTGCGCTAGGCTAGATTTCGGATATTCTATGTAAGGCCAGCTTGATTGCCCAATGAAAGGACCAAGACTGCGAATCCTCCCAAACTGGTCTTCAGACTTTTCGCGACGCTTCGTCTTTGGTCTGCAAAATGCCTTCAATTCCACTACATTTGACTCCTACGGAAGGTACACAAAATCTTAATGGCTCCACAGACCCTCTCCCGCAGCTTCTCCAAACCCCCTCGGGACTTGCACTGCTCGAGATCCAAGGGACCATCAACATGCCGACTCCGGAGCCTTCAAGTCACGAGCATGATACTGGTGGGAAAACATCAATCGGCCGCCTGGTCTTTCCAGACTATGTAAAGGATGATCCGACCGGCAGCAAATCTTGGATGAAAAGAGTCTATCTCTATGTGGGGCGCCATCAGCGCCTGACTGGCGAGGTGAAGAAACTGGTTAATCCGGTGGCTGTGATTCGCAAGAGAATAGGTGATGACATCGATGACGGAGGAATTGAGGACTTGGAGATTGTGGAGGTGGTGTACTACAAGGTGCTCTTCTCGTCGCGACCAGAGCCAGTCAGCAGTGATTGATCTAATGAGGGGGTGGTGAGGGGGGGAGATCGTAGGTCGCATAAACCACTCGACAAGCGCACCAACTTTTTGTCTCCATAAATCCTCGCACCTCTCAGCGCTTCTTTCCATACTCTCTGTTATTTGAACCAGGAGGTAATCTCTTAAGCTAGACTGAGCGAGCTCTGGATTTCGTCAGAAGAAAGACTTCGCCAACGGTGTGTGATGAGCATCAAATCTAGTCACTATTGCTGAGCCGTTACTGTATCTTGTGAAAACTTCTGGACAGGCAGATTTACGATCAGGCCTAGTCGTCGAGAATCACGGATAACATTACTTTGAATTCGAAATAACGAGAGGATGTATAATGACTACGAAGTTGGCCGTGGCTTATTTACCTATTTGACTTCTACTCTAGGTTGGGCTTTGACACTCGTAAGTAGATCTCAACCATGTTTTCTTCCTTGACTAATTGAAAAAGTTGTTCGGCGCCTTTTTCGTTAAGATCATTGTTACGGCGGTTTACAATGTCTACTTTCATCCTCTGGCCGCTTTCCCAGGTCCCAAGACAGCGGCAGCAACGCCCATTCCTTTTGTCTGTCGTCTTATCAATGGGCGTCTCGTTCATTGGACCACATCCCTTCATGCTAGTTATGGGGAAGTTGTCCGTATATCTCCAGATGAGCTTTCGTTCATCGAACCCTGTGCTTGGCAAGATATTTATGCCAGCCGTCCTCAACTTCCAAGAGCTGAAGTGGGAAAACTGGAAAGTGGGGTTGGGGAGAAAGCTATGGTCACGGCCGATAATGAAAATCACGCTCGGCAAAGGCGGATTGTTTCTCACGCCTTCTCTGACAGGGCACTGAGGGAACAGGAATATCTTCTAATAAAGTACACCGATCTCCTTATCAGTCGACTCCATGACCAACTCGAATCCCAGGAAGAACATCCACAAGAGGTCAACATATGTAAATGGCTGCAATTTGTGACTTTCGACATCATTGGCGATCTATGCTTCGGCGAATCATTCCACAGCCTCGAGAACATGGAGCACCATGAATGGGTAAGCATGATCCTCAAGGGCGTCAAGTTCGGAACACGCCTAACTGCCTTCCACTACTTCCCTCCCGCAAGTACGATTATGCAACGGTGCGTTCCTAGCTCCATGATGGCGAAAGCCGAACACCACTACGATATGACACGCCAAAAGGTCGACCTTCGCATCAATCAAAAGTCACAGAGACCAGATTTCATGAAGTATATCCTCGAGAACAACGACAAGAAGGGAATGAGTATAGAAGAAATCTACTCGACTGTTTCCCTTCTTGTATTAGCAGGCAGTGAAACCTCGGCTAGCACCTGCACTGCTGCAATCTGGTTTTCACTCAAGAAACCATCTGTGATGGAAAAGCTTAAAGAAGAGATTAGGCGGGCTTTTACCGGACTGGAAGACATCACAGTTGCATCAGCTTCTGGCTTACCATATCTGCATGCGGTACTCCAGGAGTCGCTCCGTATGCACACAAACGAACCCGTAGCTCTACCTCGTGAAGTGAACCGTCCAGGAATGAGGATATGTGGCCGAATCATTCCAGAAGGAGTAAGCACGGTTCAAATTCATCAGGTCCAGACATACTAACCATAGCATCTAGACGCGCGTGGGTATAGCGCAGAAGACGGCTTACTTGTCACCAGTGAATTTTGTGGACCCCTTGGTTTTTAACCCAGAGAGGTGGCTCGAGAAAGCCGAGTCTCGATTTGATGCGGACCGAAAAGCGATGTATGAGCCTTTCATGGTGGGCCCTCGTGCCTGTTTGGGTAAATCGTGAGTAAAGGTTTTTATCTCGCCTCAATTTGTAAGCTAATAGCTCATGAACAGATTGGCGTGGGCTGAAATGAACTTGATCGTGGCAAAGGTGATCTGGAGCTTCGACCTTGAATTGTCGGAAAACAACGTGGAGGATTGGTCTGATCAGAAAGTTTGGATGCTTAATGAGCCTCTGCCTTTGAACGTAAAAATTACTACCAGAGCGTGACAAGCCAGTAGGAACGCTGCGGGATTCATTGCTGCTTGGAACATTTGATCGGTTTGGGACTCGTATATTTACTCTTGTAAAGGTTATGGTTTTAGAACGATGGCAATGCTGGGGTTTTGGTTCAAGGTGAGGAATAAGAAGATGGCGGAAGAGAAGGCGGGGAGGAGGGGCGGAGGGAAGGGCGGTTGAGCCGGTGGGATAGAAAACGGGGATGGGGGAGGGGGGGTTTGTTGGTGCCGAGATGTTTCCGTTACCTACATAGCCCCCTCGTACTCGTACATACCAGCAAAATACCAGCAAGCCCAAGCACACTCGCAAACCCAAGATGCGGTGACAGCTCACCCCCCCATTTCCAATCCCACCAAACACCCACCATGATCAACGCCGTCCTCGTCTTCAACAACTCCGGCCAACCGCGCCTCACAAAATTCTACACCCAACTCGTAACCCCCCCCCCCCAACATTCTCCCCACCTCTCCCCCCAACTAACACCCCCCCAACTAACAGGACACCTCCGTCCAACAACGCCTCATCACCGAAATCTTCACCCTCGTCTCCCACCGCCCCCCCTCCTCCTGCAACTTCCTCCCCCTCCCCCCGCTCCTCACCCCGTCGTCCCCCCCCTCCCACCCCCACAACGACACCCCCTCCCTCATCACCTACCGCCACTACGCCACCCTCTACTTCATCCTGATCAGCACATCCACCGAGTCCCCGCTTGCGCTGCTGGATCTGATCCAGGTGTTCGTCGAGGCGCTGGACCGCCTGTTTGAGAATGTGTGCGAGCTGGATTTGATTTTTAATTTCGAGACGCTGCATGCGACGCTGGCGGAGATGGTGGTGGGGGGGGTGGTGGTGGAGACGGGGTTGGAGAAGGTGGTTAGGGGGGTGAGGGGGATGGGGGTGGTGAAGAAGAGGCCGCTTGGCGGTGGAGGGTTGGGGGGTGGTGGGGGGGCGGGGATGTGGGCCGTGAGGTAGTTGTTGGGAAGAGCGGGGGATGGGGGAGGGGTGGGGGTGGATGGAAGAGAAGATTCAGGTTTATGCTAGGGCGCGTGGAGAGCATGGATGGCGTTTTTGGTATTGTATGAAGATTTGGGGAGAAGCCCCGTGAGATACTCGTTTCTCAGAAAGACGCCTGCTGATGCATCTATCTGTAAGATCTTCCTTTTTTGCCACATAGCAATGTCGAAAGCTGCCCCAAATCTGGAATCCAGGTCCTGTCACGCAGTCCAAAGGCCTACTCGATCTCCGCGCCAGCATGCCCTTATCCTCCAAGGACAATCCCACACTACTCATGGCACCGTAGGATCCGCGGCATGCGTCCCGTCTTTCAACCTATCGAGGCGCAACGAACTCGCACGCCGGTTCATCTCCATGCGACTCCAACTCCTTCCTCAGGTTTGCTTTCTGCCTTGCCTGTAGCTTGAGCTCCCTCGTACCACGGCAGTATACTCTATTTGCTGGTTGTATGAATTCACCTCCTTCGACTAGCCCTGTCTCTCATATCCTCAGTTCAGGCACTGACCTCGACCGGCTGAGGCCCGGTCGAGGTTCCAGCGTCAGTATCAGGTGGTAGATCATCCTAATAGCGCACACATGTTAGCCTTCTTGCCGAATCGCTCTCAAAACATTTGGCCCCTCCATCGGGTCCTTCCGTTTCCCATGAGTGCATTCCCATGCCCCTACTTGCGGCCATCTTCCTACTCCTCCTCCCCGCTCTCCCCACATACTCTTTCCCAAATCAAGAATCAAAACTCACCAAATCAAAGATAACCCTGACCTGCAGGCTACAGCTTGGGCATACCGCCACCTCTTCTCCGTCTCTCATATCTGCCAAAGAGATCTCGAACTGGTCGCCGCAGGGGCATGGATAGGTGTAGAGTTGGGTGGCGGGGTGGTATGTCAGGTCTTCGAGCTCGATTTCGTCATAGAAAGACATGCTGGTTACAGCTTGGGAGCTTTTGGAGCGGGTGAAGGAAGAGGTTAGATGAGTCTGGGGTGGAAAGAATTTTGGTGGAAGACCGCCTCTAGCCGTTCATACTTAGTCATGCCCTAGATCAATTGGAGGTAGATAACAGCACATTGCAGTTGGTATATTCCGTACCATTGCCTTGGTATATAGTCTGGATAACATCAAGGATCGGTTACTAGCAGGTCGGATGCGAAGTCATTGTACTACGTACAAGATGGTCTGACGGCAGTATCACCACCTTAAGAAGCTCATGCATGGCTACAACTATGTCTGGACAGACATCCTCAGTCTTTGCAAATCTCGGTTCTCGTGGCGTTGCTTACAACGGTAGAAGGGGGAGCTCACTAGCCCTCTGCGTCATGTCGTGAACACGTTCCTAGTCTTCCCCTAAGGTTGTCCTCGAATGTCAGCTTCGTGACGTTAAACTTCTATGGCTCCATATGACTGCTCGATCCGATGCAAGATTTTAGGTCGAGCTCCCAAGGCCTATGGCAAAGTCTACTGCACAACTTCTTGAGAGTTGTGTGGATGGTGACAGTTCATCTGAAAGCTACAAGAGGAGAGGGTATACTACAAGGGTCTTGTCCGAACTGGCTCGCAATCCTCACCCAGCAGCGAGCGCGCAGGATGTCTCTATCTACTAGGGACGAAACAAAAACGAACGTATGGTTGGAAATTACTATAACGGAAGTACCACAGTCTTCTTGGGCGTAAAACTTCGATGTTGAAATGCTGAGGTAGCTCAGACCAGAGCCTCCGCCTTTTCAATGTACCGGCACCGGTCGTCAACGTTAGCAGTGCTCAATATCCCAGCGGATGCCCGCGGAGCTCTACAATCTAATACCAGGTTAGGCTGGCAAGAAGGAACCGTCGCTGGAGCAGACGCAGGAACAAATAAGGTTGCATGTCGGAGGCCTGCGATGATTGATGGGGAATCTGCCAAGGTCATGGGCACCGGATCTTATTAACCGACGGCTTACAGAAGAGCCGATAATTCTGGAGACGATCATCCAGAGGATCATGACACCAATGACGCTGGGCGAGGCTCCGGCGGCAGCAGAAGCGTCAACATCAGCCATGGCTTGCGCTCTGAAGAGCAGGATGGGGAGTCAATTGAAGAACACGGTTCGCTCTGCTCTACTCGCCGCCCACCTCTATAGCCAGCTCAGAGACGGGAAGGATTCAAGCACCCCTATTCGATGAGTTCCACAATATCTACCGGAAGGTCTACGCCCGGATGCCGAAGGTCTAGGTCTCTCATGCCGAACGTTCCGTTACATGATACGAAACCAGGGCTTTCGGTAAGACCAAAGTTTCATGATATTGTGCATTCTGTTTTGATTTACCCTACATAGCAACCTGTTCATCCATTAGGATTCGCATTTCGGCTTTTCAACTGGCGCGAGTTTCCGTGATACGCCGATTGCACTGTCTTTTTTTCATGTATATAAGAACGTTAGATGCTCTATGCATGACTTTATACTGCAGGTTCACACTGATTTCAAGCTCATTGAAGACATTGCTTAGTACACTCATTGGCTTTGCCATTCTGGCCATATTTACAAGCACAACTACAAGTCGAGTGGATATATCGAGAACGGTTTTACAGTATGTCAAGCAAGATAGATGTACTCATTATCGGAGCAGGACCTACTGGGTATGTTAGATACTCACCCTACTGTCTTCCTGATTGACACAATGGACAACAGCTGACTGTCTTTTACTGTTGTAACAGGCTTATGGCAGCCCTTTGGATGGCCCAACTTGGGATACAGACGCGCATTATTGACAAACGTGGGACTAGAGTCCTTAATGGCCATGCGGATGGGTTTCATGCTAGGACTTTGGAAATTTTGGACAGTTTTGGTATTGCAGACGTTATCAACAAAACCTCCGCATCAGCACTAGACTGGTGTGCATGGGTACGTTGTTCGTTGTTGTTCACTTTTACCTGTCTTCTTGATCCTCTTCCCTTTTTTCTCGTTTGCAGGAATTATTCTCGAAAAGCTCTGATCATCTGAAGGCTCCCAATGAAGAGGGTAGAATCCATCGAATCCGGAGAGAACCAACCTTCGGATCAGATGTCTCTAGGTAAGCTGTGGTTGCTACTATGGATATGAAAATCATGCCATCAGGTGTTGACCAGATGCAATCAGGTTTCAGTCGGTCACCCTTCATCAAGGGCATACTGAAGCCCACCTGCTTGACAGTATCAAACAAAGGTCTGGTATTGAAGTAGAACGCGGCATAGAACCCAAGTCTCTTCAAGTGGACGAGTCTCAAATAGATGAAACTGATGCCTACCCGATCACCATTGACCTGCACCATCTGGAAAAGGAAGAGATTGAAATTTCCGAGAGCAACGCCCACAGCATTGAAGAGAATGGTACCATCATACAAGAGAGAGGCTTCTGTGCCACTAAGCGGGGTCCAGAAGACGCTGATGAGTTGGTTTATAGAAGTAGTGGGAAAGAAGGTCAAAGTGAAACTGTTCAAGCTAAATATCTTCTCGCTTGCGAGGGAGCGCACAGCTGGACGCGACGGCAGTTAGGCTTCATCAATGAAGGTGAGAGCACTGATGAGCTTTGGGCCGTTATCGATGTTATCCCAATCACCGACTTTCCAGAGTAAGTTCCCTTTGCAACTCGATGTTTGGAACCCATGCCCCGGCTACACTAAGCGTTGGAGCATTGCGCTCAACCCTCTGAAAAGCTGATGCAAAGTCGTCCTCTCCCTATATCACTATTGCTGATACATCTTCTAGTATTCGTAAGCTGTGCACTATACAGTCCAATGTGGGGACTATCTTGAATGTTCCTCGGGAGGATAGGCTGACAAGACTTTACATTCAACTTCCGGCTATGGAAGCGGGCGGCAACGCAAATGCAATAACTCCAGAACGTATGTTTGTCGAAGCAAACAAGATTTTAGCGCCCTACACGTTGCGCTACACCTACTGCGACTGGTGGACGATATATCGAGTGGGGCAGCGAGTTAGCAACCACTACACTTTGTACGAGCGTGTGTTCCTGGCTGGCGATGCAGTACACTCGCACACGCCCAAAGGTGGACAAGGAATGAATGTTTCCATCCAAGACGCCTTCAATCTTGGCTGGAAGCTTGGTGGAGTCTTAAAGGGCCAGCTCACTCGATCCATTCTGAAAACCTACGAGGCAGAACGTAGGCCTGTTGCTCAACAGCTCATTGCTCTGGATCGTACTATGTCCCGCTTGCTCTCGGGCAAGCCTGATCTAGAAGAACTCGATCGAGTTTACGGGCAAGCAAGGAGATTCCTGAGTGGAGTTTATGTGCGTTATCCACCAAGCTCGCTTGTAGCTGGGGTCGCGAGCGAGCGACAGCAGGATTGGCAGCTGCCCAATAGCTCACATGAAGCGAACGTCCTTGCCAAAGCATACCTAGCAATGAATGTCACCCTGGGCGAAAGGTTTCCTAGCCACCAGGTCCTCCTTCAATCTGATGCATGCCGCTGGGAAACCCAAGATCTCCTCAAAAGCGACGGGTGCTGGCGCCTCATTGTCTTCGGTGGCGACGTTTCGAACAAAACGCAACTCAACCGCGTCAATACCCTCGGCGAGGACCTCGCAGTCTCTTCAAATGGAGTTCTTAGCAAGTACGTGTCCGTAAACGCTCGAGGATCATCCATCATCCAAGTGTTCCTTCTCCATTGCGCTCCTAGGACAGCGCAAGTCGAGCTGTCCGATTTCCATCAAACATTCTTCCCCTTTGATGGGAGGCAAGGGCACGATTATAACAGGGTCTTCATGGATCTGTCTCCAGCATCAGCCGCAAGCGAGGTGTCCGGTGATGCGCATAGGTTCTATGGTGTTGATCCCGCGAGGGGCTGTTTGGTCGTTACACGACCGGATCAGGTAGTTGGTTATATTGGCGAGCTTGAAGACATAGATGGTCTGAAGCAGTACTTTGACGGCTTCCTGATCCCGAAGGAATGTGTATAGACTAGCTTTTTGCTGGGGAAGGTCTGGATGGCTTAGTATCGAAGGGTTTACTACGGTAGGGAATGATAGAAGTTAGAATGACAAAGTGCATGTCGTATATAACTCAAAACCCATTACGTTTACGAATCATAGTACGTAACTATAAGGTTGACATGGACTCCAAGTACTAATTGTAGTAGGCAAACGTATCAATCGCGAGGACATTTTTCGCTAGGCCATTTTCTGGTCAACGAAGATCAGCAATTGTCGCGACGCTATGTTAAGTTCAATGTAGAAGAGCTATGTGAGCTTGTAACATGCCTTGCTGGTAACAATGAATCGAAGATTTGCAAGATCAACAAGATGGAAGGAGGCTTCAACAAGGCTCTTTTGATCACGTTGGATACTGGTATAGAAGTGATTGCGAAGATCCCGTGCTCCAATGCTGGGCGAGCAGTCTATAACACAGCTTCAGAAGCAGCCGTTCTCGAATATGGTAACCTCTCTATATTTGTTCACAGCACTTCAGCTGACCACTTTAGTCCGAACTCATGCAAAAATCCCCGTCCCAAGGGTTCTGACGTGGAATTCTGATGCCTCTAATCGTACCGCAACGGAGTACATCATCATGGAGAAGGCCACGGGGGTCCAGCTTTTCGAGGTTTGGGGGAACACGAATGAGCTTCAGCGTCTCCGACTCATTGAGAATATTACGAAAATAGAAAATCAGCTTTCTCCAATCCGATTTCCGGCATATGGGCACCTTTATTTCCGTCATTCTATCGCTGAAGACTCTCGCATTCTCTTGGATCCTTTTGCATTAACCCCTCGGGCTCATATTGTGTTGGTCCAGCTTGTGACGTACCATGGTTTGATACTACTACTGATACCTTCCAAATCCGAAAACACCTACGATATCTGAAAACGGACTCGTAAGCCAGTCCCGACAATCGGTGACTTACTGATGTGGATTGAACAATTGATATTTAGCAGCATTAATCACGCGGCGCAAGCTTTCTATGTTGATATGCTCAGTAGAGGATATGTTCTGCTTTCAGACATGCGAGAATTCACAAAGAACCTCCCCCCCCTTCAGCAAACTGGGTGGAACAGCTACCGCCTCTCCTCGAATCTTACCTACACGGTGGAAGCGCTGCATCTTCTGTAGTTCTGGCGACAGTAAGGGGGTTACAGTAAGGGGGTTAGGGGGTTGAATTATGCGCGTTTCGGACATTGACGTTGAAGTTGTTTACGGGAGGTTGATCTGGGTTGTGGTTGCGGCTTTGCAATGGTGTTTGATTTTTCGGTGGCTTTCTGGTTAATGAACTTTACACTCGAGCTGTTCCCCCATCTCTTCTCGTCTCGTGTTGTCCCTCTAGAAATCCTACTTCCCAGCCCTCCATTTGTCATCACCCTAAACCTTGAGTTCCCAGGTCCTTCGCTTCGCGACCTTCATCATTTACTCCCCCGAAACAACATTTCCTCTTCGTCTTCCTCTCCTCTTCTCCCCTCTCTTCCCCGCTCGTCCCCTTCTCTTCCCATCACTCCAATCTCAAACTCTATCCGTCTCCCCATCTATCAGCTGCTCCCCTCCACCCAGCCAACCTCCGACCCCCCAACCCCCTTCCTCAACCATCCTTCCACCCTCTTACGCAATAAATTCAGGAAATGAGGAATGTGCATCCCTAATGCGATGTACGATCCGAGAGCGATGTGAAAGGAGGTTCAAGGGGTTTGCAGTTGTATATACATATACGATAACACCAGGCACGGACCGAGTCGAAATGGGGCGAATACGGGGGATTAGGTGTGGAAGGGCGGGATTGTTGTAGTTGGGTTACCTCTTGCATGGACCGAGTATGCCAAGTCCCCTAGAATTGATCCAAGGGGTTCCGCAGGTACTCAAAAGCCACTTTGTACAAACTTTCCGCAGCAACCCATCACTATCACCAAGCCCTCAATTAGAAAATTTTAAACATTTTTAAATGCTTGATCTTACATTCAACACTGCCAAAGAAATCGCGTATGGGAATATGTAAATTAGGCCTCAAAGGGCAAATCGAATAAACCCCCCGCTGAAACGCTATGAAGCGAGGTAATGTAGACAAAAGGTAACCCCCTCCAGAATTCTGGGTGGACCAAGTCCAGATGGCCAGTCTTCTGCTCCTTCCTATGTTACGTCCTGCTCTAGTATTACAGTAGAACCTTTTGGTTCCCTGTCCGCCACGTATCCAGAACATCCGGGGTGATATTCCACTGCACAACCATAATCATAACAGGTATACTTCGCGCCATAGACTGGCCCTGTACACTATATCACTCGTGTCTCATCACTCTTCGATCAGCTTTCTAACCTCTCCCCTATCTCTCTTCCTCACGCTCCCCTTATTCGACTTTCCAATTCCAAGAATGCTCAATCTCTTCCTCATGCTTGCTGACCGCCCAGAATGCGCCGTCGCAGGCCTTTCGACTGTTTCAGTACCAGTTTGCCTCGTCACCGAGCCGTCCTCGGAGCCCGCCACCGCGCTGCTGCGTTGACTACTGCTAGAGACCGAATCTTCGCCCGTAGAAGAAGGATGAGAAGAGAAGCCATTCGGTATCGGAGGCGCTTTGAGGGATCCAAGGCTGAGGTGAGAGTGAGATCTCGCATCATTCGAGGGTGGAGTTTGAGGGATAGAAGACTTCGAGGTGTGGTTACCATTGGAAAGGGTAGGAGACGTAGGGAGTGCGGAGGAAAAGACTCCAGAAGGGGATTGCGGCGGGGAGATGGGGAATTGAGGCTTCGGAGGTGGAACAACGGGTATTTGGGGTTCAAGGAGAGCTATCTCGGGAGCGAACATTGCTTGAAGATGCTGAGTCAAGGCTTCTTGCGTATTAAGGTAAGCGGGTCGCGTGAACAGCGATAAGCAATGCCTTAGCGTTGAAGCATGATCGAGCAGGGCCAACTGCAGAGCCTTTTCGAGAGGGTCAACGTGGCTTTCTACAAATCGCTCCTCGTTGTTGCTGCCTTCTTTCGCCATGGATATAAGCTCACGATACTGAGCTACGCTTGTCATTGATGTAGGATCGACGGAGCTACTGATAGCATCCGAAAGGTTCGTGAACTTTGATTCATCACCATCAATTATGCGCTTACCAAGGATGGACATTTCCGTGCTTTTCCTAGTAGTTCTCTCGACCGCGGTCTGCAAAGGCGATAAACGTACGACATCAACGGCAATGATCTCACTCCTTCGCATGATGGTCGGAAATGAGTCTGCTGTTGTGTAGATTGTTTTTTCGATCCACTGATCCTTGACACCCGATGCAGGAGAATGGCGTCGTGATGTGACGGCAAAGCGATTGGGTTGTGTGGACAGTATGTACTCTCGCACAGACTGGTTCACCCTTGACTGCTGGTAGATTGAATGCCGGGTTTCTCGATAGGGACTTACTGGAAATATCTGAAGATACTGGCCTTCCAAGTCATTGGTCTCGCTGGAAGAAGCGATCTGAGCTGACGGATGTTGCTGCCTCAACCGATCTGCGAACATGGTATGCCTCTCAGAAGGTCCGGCTTCGAAGATGAAATGCTTGTCTCGAAGACTCGAGGGGAAGCCCAGACCTCGATAAATGACTCGAAAATACCGTGGAGCGTACCTTTCACCTTTTGTAATTGTTTCATAGATCTTGGCCATGGCACGCTGGGTTCTTGCAAGCTTGGCAAAATCGTAATGGTGATGTTCGTACTGATCAGCAAGTTCTCGATAGCTTGCCAGCGCACAGCTCCAGGCTGTTGCTTCCTCAAAGTATTTGATGATGTTGAAGTATAGATGCTCCTTTCGTTCAAAGGACGTTTGTTGGGGAAATTCTGGATCTACGAGCGATTGGACTTCAGTTGAGTCCCATGTATAAAGATCCGCATGAAGGCGCAGAGCCAAAGCCGCCTCTGTGGGATTATGCAGGTGAACTTGTATTTGCGCCAGCTGATGGACGTATCGAATAAAAATACTCTCTTTCTGCATGTCTTTGAGGAAGTCCATGAGTTGTAGCGTATGTAAGATTTGAAAGGTCTCCGTTGCGTCAATACTGTGCACAGCCCCAAGGAGATCCAGTAGCTCGTCAACAGTAGAAACCAAGGACCTGACGGCGTTCCACAAGGGCTCACCCGGGCTCTGTTCTAGACTTTCAAACAGTCCAAGCAGCTCGTTCACGAATAGCTTCTGGGTTATGCCCTCACCAACTCTCTTCTTTTTGAACACAAGATCAAGGCATTCAATCATCTCTGCTTGGATGATGGACAAGTCCTCGCTCAACGTCCATTCACTCACCATCATGGTTTGCAAGATCCCCACCGCAACACTCCTGAGACCTTCATGCACGCTCAAACATAATTCCACTATCGGAGCCACCAAATTTGGAACGTACTGCACTTGGAAGCCACCTAAGCGGGTGAGGCCATAATGCTTCTGTTCTTCAGGACTCGAATCCCAGCCAATCGCATCCCAGCTTCGTCTGAGCAGAATTGCTCCTTGCTCACGTACATCACCCGCAATTTTCCAAACAGCTCGTCGCTTTTGCTCGGGAAAGGTCTCAAGTGCAAGTGTTGTACTTCTTAACAGTGTGAGCAACGTAATGAAATACTTGCGCCACAGCTCTGTATTGAAGTTATCTGCTTCCTCGGGAGATGGAAGAAAGTCCACAACGATCACCTCGTAAATTGACTCGAGTATCTGCAATGACGACTTGTGGTGATAGATGTGGAGGCTCAGCCATGAACTCGGAAAAGCAGCCCCTGACAGGATGGACGTGACTACTTCGAAAGCAGTATCTAAGAGGTCCACAACATCAGAGCTCGATTGGCTGAGACTTGAAGCGATTGGCTTTCCGGCTAGTTGGGCGAGGAGCGCCGCAAGTTCTGTAAGCGCCTCATCGAAGTGTAGACTGTTGAGAACAGGCTTGCTAGGAAATGGATACGTGTTTGGAAAAAGAAGTGACAGACTAGCATTTGAAACGCGGCCAGACTTTTGAAGGCTGCGATAAGACTGGATGATCTTGACGAAGTACCCAGATACCTCACATACAGATTTCTCAATCCGTAAGGATATAATAGAGCAGCATAAGCGGATTTGTTCACGCCATTGATCCGAATCATTATCGTTCACACCCCAGTAAGGGTCTATCCATTGGGCTGTTCGTGTAGCTATCCGGTGGCGTACCGAATTGTTAGTAAGAGTAGTCATCTTAGAAAGGTTGAGTATCAGTACAAGTTTGTATAGGATGAGTTTGCCTTGAACAGCAACACATGAGTCTAGAAAGCTAAGGGCAATCTGGAGTATCTCATCTTCCGAAAATGTTCCAACTAATTCCGGGAGCCAGGTATGCATGTGCTGAACAACAAGAGTTTTGCTCCCGACTAGGATAGGTGCTGGATCCTTGATCAGGGATTCCAAGGCCGCAAAAATCTTTTTCAAGTCGCGATTAAAGGTTGGTTGTGTGTTGGTGATACCGATACTCGCCTCTTTGATCTTCTGCTTTGCGCGGGCGCTAATGATGAATTTCAAGATCTGGCGGCCCACTTTGAACGTTGCTCGAAGACGTCTTGAGTTCTGCGGATCGGAGGGTTTGGCCAAAAGTCTAAGATAGCTCCTGACCAAGCAAGGGGTCGCGAAGGGATAATCAAATTTGGTTTCCGCATATAGATCCACGAGCGGACCTAGATTGAAGCGACGGTCATGGACAATCCCCAGGACTGTGACCAAAGCATTGAAAACTAGATCTTCATAGTCTTCTTTGCCAGCGTTCTCAATCAGTATCCCGAATAACGCGTCAAAAACTTTGTTAACGAGCTTTACTATCTCAATCTCGGGGACAAAGACAAAGCGTCTCAACAGATCTAGAAGCTGGCTTGCAGATTGCTCTCGCCATTTCAAAATACCAAGTAGTACTTTTTCTTGAGAGAAAACAGTACTGCAGAGAAAGGACTCAACCTTTAACGTCGCCACAGGACCAGTTAAGGTCTCATCCTTAGAAGTGTCATCTTTTGCTCGCGAGCTCCAGGGGAAGGCCAGGTAAGCTCCCCGACCCTTGTCCGCGCTTGAGGTTAGCTTGTCGTATAGGTAAAGCAACGGCGTATGCGGGCCGTCTCTAATGAATGCCTCTTGATCCAAAAGAGGGATGTAGCTAAGCGCGAACGGGAAACCCGGGGCGTCCGCTACGCTCATGATAAGATGAGCTTCTGACACGTCATTGCTGGGAATAACAAGCTTGACAACTTCGTTCCAGGGCTCACCGCGTTCAGCTGCACATGTGCGCCATGCAGTCTGACCAAGGCTATTGGAGGCTGGAAATATACAGTTTTCGATGCGCTCGCCAGATTTCCTTCGCACCTCGAGAGTGAGCTGCACATTTCGCAGGGTGAGACTCGGCGAGATTGCGACTGTTCCGCGTTCTGGATGTGATAGGAGGGCCTGAGCCGGTAAGAATGCCTCGGACAAGGTCAGATAAATATCAGATCTAGTTTTTGTTGGTGCACCAGAGAATCCAAGCTTCGAAGTTGATGCTATGCTTTGCAGTAAAGTCGGAGTATTATTAATTAAGACTTTTGCATCTGGACTTGCGAAGGAATGCAACGCCAGACGGACATGGTCGATGCTCCTAGATTTTGCAACACGGCCAGACCGGCTACTAAGCAAATCATGGACGAGTTGGTCGCTCGGAGATTTCGTGTCCTGCGACTCGGAGATGGTTGAAGCAGCTGACCATATCGATACCGTTTGCTCCGTACTTCGACTTTGTCCAAAAAGCTGTTTGATATTGATGACTCCAACGCCTATTCTTCGTCTCACATATTGTGGCCCCTGCTGCGTGAGTGGACGTAGGCTTTCTTGGAGACTCGGTCTATCACTATCCTCAAGAGACATTGAAGACTCGGAAATGGATGGTACTTGAGAGACACCAGGCTCGGGTTGACCTCGACTACGGGTACTCCCCAATTGCTTCCACATCATACTTCGTCGCGCTCCTTTCGTGGACGCCGCACCTGGAGAATTGCTCGTAGTCGGCCTTCCGGGCGAAGAGGACTTGATCCTGGGGCCTGAGTTCGATGTCGCCGTCAGTGAAGGGGTTTGTGTAAGTTGCTCGGCGTAGACGTTGATGACTAAGAATATCTGGGTTTCAAATCCAGACTTCTCCCCGATGTCGATGGAGGTCAAATCTGTGAAGAGTGTGCGCAAATTACCTGTTGCAGCTACGCTGTCAAATCCGTCTTGTGAGGGGACCTCTAGTGAGAAAGTCTCTGTCAGCGGTTTCGGCGGTTCTCCTTGGTTTCGGGAACAGAGGTGAACCGTCAGCGTAGGTGAGACGAGGACGTTGTTTCCACAAGCCTTCAACTCCACCATGAGATGATGCAAGTCGACTGATTCATGTTGAGGGAGAGGCTGCTGATCAAGCAAACTCATCGACGATTGAAGCCTTGTTAGCTCCAGAGCCGAATCATCGCCGGTCAGAAGACGACCATGTTGCTTAGGATCCCTGACTATAATCTCTCCACTGAGCATCTTGTTGCCACGAACTAGTTCCCATATCGCTTGCTCTCGCAATGCTTCGAGCTCTTGTGCGGTGAGCACGCCATGTAGAAGCTGTCGGCGGGAGAAGTCCAAATGATAGACTAGCTCGGATAACTTCTCCAGAACAGAGTATCGCCGGGAGAGGAGTAATTCGTGTAGGTTTTTAGAATGCCATTCGCGGAGACAAGAAGCAATCTCGTCCACTAAGGGCTCAGAGCTGGAAGTCGGGGTCTCATCGCCAATTTTGAGCATAGGGACAGGTGCTGGCGGCCGCTTCGCACCGGGACTAAGATGCCTTGTCGTCTTGGTATTTGAAAGAAGTAGAGAACTTCGAGATCCCCGGGAGGTTATCGAGTGATGTGAAAGTTTCCGGCCCAGCGCTCGGCCGTTAATCTCAAGCTTCCGTTGTGATGGAGATCGGGCCAGCAAATTTTCAGGTCCTAATTCTTGCGAGCTCCCTCCTATCGCGATGGACTCTCTTCCGTTCAACGTCCCCCTCTTACTAGCATTCCTCCAGACACCGTTCGTCCCTCGGAGGAATTCCTGATCACGTTGAGAGTTTCCGCCAACGTCGCCATTTTCTAGGCCATCATGGTTGGAGTCCTTGGCACGACCGTGACTCTCTGCCCTTCCATCGCCCAGTACTTCTCGAACCTCTACACAGCACCTTGGAAAGATGCCAGAGAAGACCCTAGCTTCCAGCGTCTGCCCTTTTACACTTGTCAATCCAGCTAACAATGAAGGCGGTGCGACCAAATAGCCTCGATACCACGAGCCCTCAGCGCCTCCTTGTTCGATTATGTAGAGCTCGTCTCCGAGCTCAAGTGGGAGGTCAGCCGGAGACGAAGGCTGGAATGGGTAAATCGCGACAGCGAAAGCTATTCGAGGCACAGGTCGCCATGGCATGTCGCCTAGCCTCAAGTCTTGTGGGGGACGCGGGTAGGCGATGGGACACGGCAAAGATCTAAGGCGCACGACAAGTCATCTGGGCAGAACTCTGCTTGCTCTCTTAACAAGCACGTAGAGGTATCCTCAATTTGCACCAGATCGATACGCTCTCCTAATAGCTTTCGCCAACGGTGTTTGCTGCTTAATTCATGCGGTCACTAGGTAGGCTTCAGGCGCTACAATCGAAGTTAGACCGACTTGCGGAGCGTGTACTTGTTGCGGGCAACGGGGGTATAGAGCAGAGAAGTGTGTAGACACCCTCAGCGAAACCCAGCTAACTTAGCAAGGCCAGCGAAAAAGCCAAACGAGCGCGATATGTATTGACAACTCTGAATATCCTGAATGGATGTCGTAGTGATGCCGTCCGCTTAGATAATTATCCTGGAGAACGGCAACTGGCGACTTCCTTCCGGACGATCTACAGGGTCTCTGGCGTAGCGCGACATAGGCGCGACAAGTACTTGAATTCATGAATAGACCTAATCGTCTGCTAACCTTGTGGTTTTAACAGAAGGGAGTCATGTCTAGTATTGGATCTCTCGTTGAATATGTACCTTATGACCCGAGAGGATTTATGTATTTCATAGTTTAGGATCAATAGCAAGGTTATATATATCTTTACTTATGTACAGTATCGAAAGTACAACAAGCTAGTCACCATAACGGAATTATACATAGTTCGAGTAGGACCATTGGCTTAGAATCTCTCAAGGGGATGGCATAAATAGTGATACCCGACTGGTGATCGTAAGTCGCCGCCATTGCTGTTTGTGTTAGAGTGGTCCAAATCGATATCTTACAGCATTTCACTTTCTTCGATACCTGCTTTAGCGAACATCAGCAAACCCCAGCTGTGGAATTGGTCCCGAACCTTCAAGACGAAGTGTTCGTTTCCAGAGTTCCCTAGGATTTTCAACGCCGCTCTAAAGCTTCGATTCTAATTCGAGACCACATTGCACCCAGCTGTAGGGTAAGAACGTCGTTTAGTTGATTTGATGACAGGGCGTGAGTGGTGCATCGAAAGGGCCATCCTAAAACCCGCGCGCGCGGTTGTTCTCAACAATTGAGCCTTTGGCTGGAGTGTCTCACAACAGTAGCGACTCCTCTATGAAGACGATGGTTTTACACTCGCTCCATCAATCGAAGACTTCAGAGCAGAGCTTGGAAGCTGCGTGGCGCTCGTGGTCCAGATTGAGCCCGCTTGCCGTTTCAACCACTGTCGAAACTGGTAGTCAATCAGTCGATGATCACAGATAACTTCTCAAGCAAAATCGAAGTACACATACCTCTGGGAAAGGAGTCTCTAGGTCGCCCCAATCCATCACAAGCACTGCGTACACAAGGACAACTGCAGGATCAACTTAAGTAGTGTTGGCGAGTCCAACGAGAGATCGTACTTACAAGAAGGAAGGCCCCATTGCGCTATTTTCGTGATCTTCATCCATCGAGGTCGGGCCCACTTGAGCTTGGCCCGTCGACGGTACCTGCGTTCGAACCGGAATTGATGTTTTGTGCTAAGTTTAGTGAAGTCGGGCGGCCATTGCTTCTGAGCTTTGTAAGGATTATTTATGGCAGTTCTCACAGCAGATGACGAAGCTTGAGCGGCGCGCGATAAAGTTGCTTGAAACATGATATCGTGAAGACACAGGATATGAGAGGTTGCGAGACGAAAGGACTCCAGGGACTCCCCGTAGGGACCACTAGCGCGCCGTAGAGATGTCGCCATCCGTATTTCTATCAACCTGTGCAACCCTTCCTTGCAGTACTCCGTACTAAAGGCACAACGGAAATGATTCATACAAAAGTTGAACGCAAAGAATTTCATATGATATCTTGTTCATAATCTGCCTCCCGACCGACAGTACCTCCTGATCCTTGAAATATGGCAATGTCTAACGGCGTCCCTAACAGGGAGGCCATGGACCCTAAGAACAGCGCAAAGAAAACGCTGAAAATGGAGAATGTGAGCAAGCTGAGCTTCTCAAGTGGATTACATAGAACTATATATTGACCGTTATCGAAGACAGAGAAAAGAGACACACTGATCGAAATAGAGAAGAGATATCAGGCCAAATGGCAAGAATCTGGGATTTTTAATGCTAATGCTCCATCAACATCCGAAATCCCTACGGGTACCATGTCCGCAGCTGAGCTGCGAGAAAAATACCCTAGATTTCACGGCGTTTTCGCCTATCCTTACATGAATGGGACTTTACATGCTGGACATAGTTTTACCGCAAGCAAGGTTGAGTTTACAGCTGGGTTTGCTAGAATGCAAGGAAAGCGTGTTCTTTTTCCCTTGGGCTTTCATTGCACTGGCATGCCAATCAAAGCATGCGCGGACAAATTGACAGACGATGTCCGCAAATTTGGCAAAAACTTCGAGCGCTACCATGAGGAAGAAGGTGCCAGTGAGCAGGCAGTGCTGCCTCCAGCTCCCACGCAAGAAACTAAAGAAGACATCACCAAATTTACTTCAAACAAGGCCAAAGCTTCGGCAAAGACTATTAAGCTCAAGTATCAATTTCAGATTATGCTAGCCCTAGGTATACCGAAGGCAGAGATCCACAAGTTCGCGGATGCTAATTACTGGTTGAAATACTTTCCTCCACTGGTCAAGCAAGACATGAACAACTTCGGAGCACGAATTGATTGGAGACGTTCAGTTGTCACAACGGACGCTAATCTGTATTATGATGCTTTCGTTCGATGGCAGATGAACCGCCTCAAGGAATTAGATAAGGTACAGTATGGTGTTCGTTACACGGTGTACTCGCCCAAAGATGGACAGCCATGCATGGATCATGACAGAACCGAAGGGGAAGGTGTCGGACCACAAGATTATACAGCTTTAAAGATCAAAGTCAAAGAATGGTCACTAAAAGCCGCAGAAATCATCCATGGGAAGATTCCTGAAATGGCAAATGTCTACTTTGTTGCCGCAACTCTTCGACCGGAAACTATGTATGGTCAGACTTGCTGCTTCGTAGGGCCAAAAATTACATATGGTATCTTTAAGGTATCTGAAGGCGAATACTATGTCATTACGAAGCGCGCGGCTTGGAACATGGCGTTCCAGGGCACTTTCTTCAAAAGCGATCATTTTCCCTCAAAGATTGAAGAGCTGCCTATGGTAGCAGAATTGCCAGGATCAGCCTTTGTGGGTACTCTAGCTGTGGCTCCTTTGTCCATCCATAAGCAAGGTGTGCGTATTTTGCCCATGGAGTCTGTAGTGGCAACTAAAGGGACGGGTGTGGTAACATCTGTGCCTTCTGACAGCCCTGATGACTACGCAACGGTCACAGACCTTGCTAAAAAGGCGGAATACTATGGAATAAACAAGGAATGGGCAGAACTGGAAATCCCACCCATCATAGAAACACCATCTTATGGCAACCTTACAGCTAAATTCCTGGTCGAGAAAATGAAGATCAACTCGCCAAAGGATGCAAAGCAGCTTGCAGAGGCAAAGGACTTGGCGTACCGAGAAGGATATTACAAGGGGACCATGCTTATAGGGGATTTCAAAGGGCAGCCAGTAGAGGCAGCTAAGCCCAAGGTCAAAGAAGCTTTGATTAAAACCAGTGAAGCCTTCGAGTACGCAGAGCCCAATGGCCATGTTGTTAGTCGAAGTGGTGATGAATGTGTGGTCGCCTACATTGGTCAATGGTTTCTGAATTACGGCGAGAACGACCCAGAATGGCGACAACAGGTCTTGGACCACATGGAGGCTAACATGGAGTTATATGCATCAGAGACCCGACACGGATTCGAGAAGAACCTATATTGGCTAAATCGTTGGGCTTGCGCAAGAACTTACGGTTTGGGTTCAAAGCTCCCGTGGGATCCAAAATTCCTTGTCGAAAGTTTGAGTGACAGCACAGTCTACATGGCCTACTACGCAATTGCACATCTCCTGCATAGTGACAATTTTGGCGATCAACCAGGACTCCTTGATATCAAGCCGGAACAGATGATTGACGAAGTCTGGGACTACGTTTACTGTCGGCGAGAGATTAGCGACGAATTGATCAAACAGAGCGGTATTACAAAAGCTGATCTGGAGACTCTTAGAAGAGAATTTGAGTATTGGTATCCTCTAGACGTCAACATCTCCGGCAAGGATCTCATTCCTAACCATCTCACGTTCTTCCTTTACGTACACACTGCCCTCTTCCCGAGGGAGTACTGGCCCCGTGGCGTGCGAGCAAATGGACATTTACTACTCAACGGTGAAAAAATGAGTAAGAGCACCGGGAACTTCCTGACTCTAAACGATGCAGTCAAGAAGTACGGCGCCGATGCCTGCCGTGTAGCACTCGCGGATGCTGGAGACGGAGTCGAAGACGCTAACTTTGAGGAATCAGTTGCAAATCAAGTAATTCTAAGATTACATACCCTCAAAGAATGGTGCGAAGAGGTCGTCAAAGACAGCAGTCTCCGCACCGGGCCATCCGACAACTTCTGGGACCAACTTTTCGAGAACGAAATCCAATCTCTCGTGCACGAAGCCTACCAACACTATGAAGCGTAAGCGACCCCAGCTCAAACCCCTAAAGCATCACACACTAATTCCCCAACCCAGCACAAACTACAAACTTGCCCTCAAATCATCCCTCTACGACTTCACCTCCTCTCGCGACTTCTACCGCGAAGCCACTACGGCCGCTAGCACCGGCATGCACCACGCCCTCATCCACCACTACATCCGCCTGCAAGCCCTCATCCTCGCCCCCATAGCCCCCCACTGGGCAGACTACATCTGGCAAGAAGTCCTCCACAACCCCACCACCATCCAAACCGCCCTCTGGCCGCAAGTACTCCCGCCCAACCCCGCCCTCACAGCCGCAAGAGACTACGTCCGCGCCACCACCTCCGCCATCACCTCCGCCGAAGCCTCCCAGCAAAAACGCAAAGAGAAAGGCAAATCCATCGCCTTCGACCCCAAACTCCCCAAAAAACTCACCATCTTCTGCGCCTCCACCTTCCCGGCCTGGCAGCAGAAATACATCGACCTCGCCCGCGCCGCCTTCGACGGCATAACCCTAAACGACAAACCCCTGGCGCCGCAAATCGCGAAAATGGGCGAGATGAAAAAGGCCATGCCATTTGTGCAGGCCCTTAAGAAACGTCTCGATAGGGGCGAGGAGGCGCAGACGGTGTTTGAGCGCAAGCTGGCGTTTGATGAGGTGGGCACGCTGAGGGAGATGAGGAAGGGGTTGAAGAGGACGACGGGGTGTGTGGTTGTGGAGATTGTGGCGGTGGAGGAGGGAGGGAGGGGTGGGGTGGTTGTTGGGGAGAATAGAGAGGAGGCGGAGAGGAGGGAGGGTCTGCCGGGTATGGCGGAGAGTGCGGTGCCTGGGGGGCCAGCGTTTCATTTTGAGAATGTGAGGGAGTAGCGGTGGTAAATAGGGTAGGCAGTCGCTAGCTGTGCATATTTTCAACAACCCGTGCTGCAGCTGAACCCCGAATCCCCACCAACATCATTTCCACCCAATTCAAAGTGATCCCAGTTCCCGTACACCCCCTTCCCCTACTTTACCCGTACACCCCTTACCTCTTCCTCATACACCCCCCCCTCGGTATAGCTACCATAACCTTGTAAATCGCGAACGGTGAAAAAGTTACCAACCCCTAAGTCCGACACTGCTGTGTACTGCAACAGCTGCATATCGAAAGGCTACAAATGGCTCTGCCTCCGTCTGTGCTGAGGAGGGGGCAGGGTTCTGTCCTTCTGGCAGCAACTCCTCTGCCCTTGCCCCCCCTCCCCACACAATCCCTTCCTCTTTCGTCTCCTTCCCGGTTTATAGCTTGTTACCAGCTCCGCTCCATCTTGTTTCGTGCGCCACCTTTGCTCAGGAATGCTCGTCTCCCTCAATCCGAAAAGATTCACAGGCGATAAGGAGGGAGTGGTAAGGGGGGAGAGATAAGGGGTGTACGGGGAGCGGAGAAGGGGATGGTGAGAAACTGGGACCCCCAAAGAAATCCCAGGCTTAGCATTCTTGCTGCCCTTTCTAGGCCTATCCACCTCCCTTCCCATGGATTATTGATTTGTATAAGCCTATCGCGCAGCCATAACGAACATGGCAAATGTGTGCATCCTCTATCAACGCAACATCGCCTGTCGGATACTTGTTCGCAGCTCGGGTACCTCTACATGCAGAGTTCATACAAAATAATCCGGGGTTCCAGTGGCAGATATGAATGACATTTGTCGAGAGAGTCGGTAGATTCGCCTCATCACTAGGCGCTTTCGCTTACTTTGTTCGTCGCGGATTCTTTTACCATCATCTCCAGTCTGCGTCCGGAAGATCTTGGCTTTGTCTCGATGTCTTCCTATAACCGTTGTCTTCGGTGTTAAGACTCTCTCTTTTGTCATTTCTGTTACAATCGCTCCGGTGCCATATACCCGCGATAGACTTTCTACAAAGCAGGTTCGATTTAGTTTACAGTATCATGAGTGGTTATAGCAGCCTAGCTGGATCAGATTCTCGAGGCATAGCATTTTAATTCGGCGAGGGCGTGTTTTGAGAAAAGTCCTTTATCGTGACTGCAAGTTGGTTTTAGGTATACCGGCCGTGCTGATCAGCTTTGACGTGTTGCTTGATCAAACATTTTAGTACAATATACTTGACTAAATCCTTACTTGCGCATACTTTGGAAGAGTAGATTTCGTACTGATACCGGATCGAGAGTCGTCCAAGATGAGCCCACCGTCTCTTGCTCTGTTTCAAAATTCTTTCTAGGTATTCCGTTCGTGATGGGTTCCATTCGGAAAATACGTCACGAATAATTGCTGTTGTGCCAGAGTCATCCAGCTTGGCCCTGGGGTCTGATCCGTGGCATATGAACAATTCAATTATATTTGCCCATCGTTTCATCGATCTTGAACTCGATTGAACTCGCGGAAAAGACCAGAAAGAGACCTCCTGAGCTTTCGTGAGGACATTGCACCATGGTGTAGAGCTTGCATATCCATGATTTGGATCTGCCCCTCTCTCGAGGAGTAATTTCACTATCTTTAAATTCCGTAGCACACGGTCATGGTCATACATTCGACGGGCCTCGGTGGTAGAAGATGGTTCCCAGTCGATTGTCGCATAAAGAAGTAAAGGCCGGCCATATTGGTCATAGAAATCGAAATCAGTCTCACCTGCTTTTGCCACTATGTATTGATCGAAATCGTACTGTATTGCAAAGGCCGACAAGGTATTGCCGCGTTTCCCTCGTAGCCCGGTGCTTGTCCAATGGATTTCCGAATCCACCGAGAAAGCCCGTCCAACAGTCGAGGCAACAAACCTGGGCGTTCTTGCTAAGACTGTGCCTGTTCGATCAAGCTCATTAAACAATTGCAATTGTGAAGCGATGTCAGACTCCCCCATCAAAGCGGCATGATGCATGTAATTAGTGACCAGATCCCAAAATCCCTCCCGTGTCATCGACAACGGTTTTATAGTCTTGAGCTGTAGCAAATAAGATCGACACAGAGCCAGGTTAGGATAAAACGATTTCTTTGTAGCAGCTATCACTCGGCCCCAAATGTCTGGCCTGGCTATAAAGTCTCTGACAGTTCGATGCAAATATTCTACTTTTTGATCCACTAGTGATGGGTTGCATAAGTTCTGTGGCTCAGAGCACAGACTACTGTAAATGCGTTGCTTTGTTTGACTGTCGAGCCACTGTAATTCTTCCTCCACGTTCCCGTCTATAATTTCGGTGATAGAAGGTGCCCATTCAGTGCCAGATCTTAGTAACGGCACTTCGAGAAAGCCTTTGCAGCGACTATTCAAGCGGCGTTTCATCACTTGGCACCTGAATAACTTCTCATTTTCGCTCAAAGGTTCGACGTCAGCTCGAAGCGCGAAGAGAGGATCTTCCTCGTCCGCAAAAGATAGTCCTAGTAGCGAGGGCGGACTCTGTGCCGTGTGGACTATCTGGAAAAGCTGCGAGGCATATTCAAGATAGAATCCATCAATGCTATCAAGCATCCTTTCATATAGATCTTCAAGATCAGCTGGAGTTGAACGTAATCGTTTTTGCAGATCTGATATTTTGTCCGAATTGGTAAGTCCATCCAGCAAAGACTGAACAACTAGATGAACCCACAGCCAGACTCCGGATGCTTTTGTTGCAATTTCTTTAACTAGATCAGCAGCGAATACGGGTTCGGTTTGCTCCAGCACAAGATATCTGGCATTTTCGCACAACTTTGCGGCAATGTAAAGCTTAATGTCCCGGTAGGTAAGGTCTTGAAGCATCAAGTTCGAAGAACGTCCGAAAGCATCCTCGAATAAAAGCCACGGCCGACTAGAAATGCAGATTCTCATACTGGAAGATGATACAAGATTTTTGAGCAGATCTGTGAGTTCGCCATGGCCACCTCCGCATTCATCTAGTCCATCAATGAAGAAGCAGAACTTCACCGACTCGCTTTGTTTTACTAGGAGTTTGAATGCTTGTAAAAGCTCTGAGTGGGTCCAAGGAGAGTGTTGCACACGAGAATCATGATATGATTGCCAAAGCTGGGGAAACACCAGTGGGATAAGAGAAGGATGTTGGGACAGAGCTTCGTGTAGAAGTGTTTGCAGGAGACCCATCTGCGACATTTGCATTTTGGTCCCTGAACTCCAAAAAAAGAAACCTGCTATGACCAGAGGGAATTGACCGGCCCATGATTGTAAGGCTTGACGAGTCCGTGTATCGCCGTACAGATATTTCATCAAGGTCGATTTTCCAGACCCAGCTTTGCCAGTGATCCAGTAGGGGCCGACACCACTGTCAAGCCATTTGGCGAAATTCGACCAAGATCCACCGCTTAACCGTGGGTCCTGATAGATCCAGTCAAACGTTTTTTCGTGGGCTTCAGTGATCCTTTCATGACGATCTGGCATGCCAGGGTACTGAAGCTGACCAAGAAACATAGGGATCTGATGTAGGTTCTTCTCCTCTTCCATCATATCTGTACATTCTGATGCGATATATGTCAGTTGGCTTGCGTTACCGAGCTGCCAGTCATTTTCTCGTATCGCTTTAAGAAGGTTTGACTGGCACCGCGTACTCTCGTCCCAAGAACTCAGATATTGGTGGATGATCTTTTGTATTCTTGAGTCGATGTCATCGCTCAGATCAATTTGCTTTGATTGACCAGAAATATTTGCATTCGTATTGGCCCTGGCAGAGAACTAAGCAAGAAACTACGTTTATGATGGCTTTGTGCCTAGCGTACCGTAAAGACACTAAGATATGCGTGTCAAGCTGCTTCCGAAACCCTTCAAGTCTATCTGTCAAATCATCAATCTCGTCTTTGTTCCAGACACTCTTCAAAGCTTGTCGAAAGCTCTTCCATTTCCCGTGTCTTCCTTCGACTTTGAGTTTCTGCAGAGCGCTTATTAGCTCTATCCCAACATTCTCGCAGCCTTCGCAGGTAGCTTTTAGTTCTCGTTCCTCGTCTGTAAGAGGCCGATGGAGCTCGTCCGATTCCAGAGATCTTCCCAGCAGATCGTTCGTTCTGAGCAAGCCACTTGTGGTAGCTTCCAATTCGATGTTTTCTGCGAGCGCTCCATCAGTAGATTTAAATATCTCGTGACTTCTGGATACTATTCTGCTACTGAGTTCGACGAGTTGAGCGGCATTGCTGACGACGCCAAGCGCAGTCAGAGGGTCAAGCATTATGTGAATGTGAGCAATGGAGCGAGGTGCTTTGCCTTCAATCGATGGTCAAGGTGCACATGCTTGATACCAATGAAATAGCAGCAATACCGTTCGTCCTCAACATGATATTCTTATTGTTGTAATAACAGGTACGTACTGTATGTACGTCGGAAAAAGCGGTGCAGCTGAACGGAGCATGGGCACAACGACGCTCTATGACTCGAGCTAGACAAATGTGGCGTGCAGGGGTAGCGGTTCCTTCCGCGTTGTGCCTTCGCCGTTTTCAACAGACGCTCAGCCGCAATATTGAGTACAGTATCCGTACCTGCCTGCAGGCTGCAGCTGACGATTAGCGAACCTCAAAAATGGCATGGCCATGTTCCAAGACGTTGGGAATGGTTTTTATGAGAAGGGCATTTATCGTCAAATCACGCCTACTTCACGGCAGAGAAAACACTACATTGATTGAGCATCGAGCTATGTTGTTTTTCGTTCTCAATTGGTACTAGTCTAGGCTCAAGTCTTCGACATCCATACATTATCTGTAGATGATCTCGGATGACTGGAACCCAAGCTTCCAACGCTCCACAACTTGAGCATCGCTTGGCCTTCTCAGTATCTGAAAGTTGACAACCTACAACTGAACGACATCAGCTTGAAAATCTAAGTAAGTCTATGGCAGTAAACTATTGTTGGCTTACATCGGGATCCACATCCATCGCCATACATTCATCTGTCTCGCCAGAATACACAGCCTTAACATTGCTTTGTCTGGTTTGGCTGTGTTCAGTATGAGGTAGGAGGTACGACTCGCAACCTAGTGGATATGTGGCATGTGTGAAAGAGGTTTGGATTCTTCGATCAACCGTGAAGGGAGTGTAAAGGGTAGGATTGTCTAGCCCATGTCAGCTTAAGTGAACCAGGGTACTAGAAGAGCACCGTGCATTTACCGGGAAGTAGGCTGTTGTGGAACAAGTGCTTGCCCACATAAACCAGACGAGGCATTTCGCTGTTGAGAAACTCAACTTTCATATTACTAAACCAAGCTGTGCATTGCTTTCTGTTCTTGCGACGTGTCTCGAGATTCTCTAGGGCCTTTTCCTGCTCCTGGAGGTTTTCAATTCGAGCGGCCTGGTTCCACTCGAGCTCCCTCAAATTTGATGCCCCTGACAATTCAAGCTTCTGCTTCTCCATTTCAAGGATGGTCCCCCTTGCATAAACGTCCTGCATGCCACGATAGAAGTATTCGAAGTCAAAGTGAGCCTTATAGTAGAGCCGACGTGCGTCTGCGAGATAGTCGAAACGCTTCAGCTCTCTTAATGTGAGGTTCGGACGACAGTAGTTGAGGAGAGTGGACAGAAGATGATAATCGATCAACGGAAGTGGTTCAACGTCCGCGCCATACTCGGGGTCAGCCCTAAAGGGCGATTCTCGTTGGGCTAAATCGATCGCTGTATTTGCGAGATGTCGAGCACCGGAACCACTGGCTTCGAGCAAAGCGAGGATGGATCCAGGCTCAGGACGTGACTCGAAAAGTGACGAAAGTCTGGCCATTGTCACAGTACCGAAAAATAGCTACTATAACCAAGAATTTCGGGCCTTTGATGGTCGTCGCCAGTGTTGAGCAAGATTAAGCCAAGGTAGCTTCAGTCTGGAGTTATCGATCACTTCGGCCTGATGAGATGCGTTGTCTGCCATAAGCTATCCTCATTCACTGAGGTGCGGATATGTTAGTGCAGCTTCATCACCCCATGATGGCGTTATTCACTTATCAACACTCAAATAAACGGCCACAACACACAACACCGAATGGGGCGATTAGGTTGACACAGCGTTTCTACCAGCTTGCTCAGCCACGGGTAGATCAAGATCCAGCACCCATGGTGCGTTACAAGGCTCGTAGGCCACAGTCATAATTGCAGCATTGACGAAGACGGTCTCTTCACCAAACTGCAAAGGTGAGTGCCCTTTCTGGGTCAATTCAAGGTATGCCGAGCCATTATGCAAAATATCCTGCGCATCTAATCTGATGGCCTTGGACATCTTCCCCGCCCAGTCCCTCCTCTCTGCGCCCCAGCCTTCATGGATATGACCAAAGCAGTGTAGGCGCGGGCGACACCTTTGGACTGCTTTTAGTAAATGCTCACAACCAACGTCTTCGTACATATCCGTCCTATCGAGAATCTTGTGAGGTGGTCCATGGGTTAGCATGATGTCAACTGCTGGCCATGAAGGAACAGGGTTCGATACTGTGACTCGAGCATCACTTGTTGAAATATGCTATAGATACCTGAATAGGATTGTTCCAAAGTGTGTTCACATTTTGGCCGATTCGTAAACCAACATCACTGGCGTTTGAGTTGAAGCGGTCTTCATCACGGTTGTAGTTGAAGGCCCAGCATCCTGCTCAGGCACTGGACAGTTGCACCCTGTCGTGTAGCTATTCTTGATGCTGCCAAAGGATTATGAACTGCCTTGCCACATTAATTTCTTCGACTATACGCGACGATGCCAGGGGGAGCCATTTCCGGCTCCAAATGGAATCACAAACTGGAGCTTCACCAAGATCGACATAGCTGTGTTGGTATCCGTACATGAGGGTCAGAAGAAGTATGTGCATGTGTATATGTTGATTGAACTACTCTAAAGAGTAGAAGCTACGGAGGGAGAAAGAAGGAGATTGCCAACCACACAGAGGTAACAGTACTGTTCCCTGTTTCCAACACTAGCTTACGAGCCTCTATTGATGTCCCATCTTACGCCCCTTTCCGTCCAACCCGAGTCACATTACGCAACAATGATCTTGCGTAACCCACTCTCGTCATTTTATGTGATTGAACAGGAATCTGTACCCCTCCTTCACAGCTTCCCACTCCCCTCCCTCGCCCTCATCCCCATAAAAAACATCAAAGAGATGCCCCTTCCCCTCGACAATCGCAATCCCAGCCTCGACACCGTCAGCCCCCAAAGCCTCATGCACTCTCCGCGCCTGCCGGCACGGGACCAAGTCGTCGTCCGAGCCATGAAGAAGGAACGTAGGGGTACGATAGCTCCCCCGCACAATCTGCGCGAGCGGGCTTGCGGCGATGATTTTCGAGTGAGTGGGGGGGGGGAGGGAGTTCCAATTCGTGGGGTCGGCGTCTGCTGCTGCTGCTTGGGTTTTGCTGGGGAGACCGTTTAGGAGGATGGGGAGGGCTTGGGCATGCCAGTTCATGTGGAGGAGGAGGCGGGAGCGGGGATCTGAGGGGGATATCCAGCCGTGAATGGGGCGCGCGGTGGTCGGGATGTTGTAGCTTGTGATCTTTGGGTTTTTGCCGAGTGTAAGTTGGGAATGAGTGGGGTTCGCGAGAGGCTTTGGGGTCTTGACTTACGGGTTTTTCTTGCACGGCGTCCAGTACATCGTACGATATGCCTGAAGGTGAAGTGTTCTTGGGGAAGTTGGGTTGACTCCAGGCTTGATGAAAGAAAAAGTGGCGTCAGCTAATTCACATATAATGATTCCAACTCCTATATCAACAATTACTAGAAAGGGAGGTGAATAGTTACAGTCATCTTCATAATCTGCCGGAGCATAAAAAGCCAGAATCGCTTCTGGGGGCTTCAAATCTTGCAAGCGAGCTGTCCAGGCAAGCGTCATGGCGAGATGTCCGCCGCTCGACCAACCAACGACAACGACCTTCGTGCCATCAACCTGGAGCCCGTGAAAAGACAGCTTTAAAGTTGGTAGCTGCTCTCTCGCCCATCGAAGAGCATCGCACACGTCTACCATTGGACCCTGAAGCAGGTCGACTTCGGGACAAAGTCGATAATCAATACTTATTGGCAGAAGCCCATTATCAAGAAGGAGCTTTGTCTGCTTTAACCTGATATCTTTCCTAGAGAATATGATATGACCACCTCCATGGATCATTAAGGCTAATTTTTCGGTCAGTAAGCGGCACCACCGATAGGGTATTGATACTGAGATATCGTACCAACCGGCCTTTTTCCTTTGGACACTTCAGATGCGGCAGGGTAGTAAACGTCGGCACAAAGAATGGTCCCGCCAGTTTGCCGGTATACAAGTGTTTCCATATGAGCCTTTTGTTGTGGTTGGGTACTTCTTGGTATAAGCGCAGGGCTCTCTGGCTCGGCCATGAACCCGGTGATGATACGAATCGTACGTGCTTCCAGGCTTTTACCGTCGGTCCAGGAGATATGTTTGAACCCGGCGGCCCTCATGCTATCAGCCCAGAAGGTTTCGTTAGCAAGAGCATGTTTGCGGCCATCGTTAAAAAGCCACCACCCTTTAAGAAGACCATATACAAGATCAAACCAAAAAATATTCCTTGTGAACTCAACAAGCGAGACAAATCCATGGCTACGAAGCATTCGACGAAGATTTTTCGAAGATGTCGTTAGGTTACTAGTAGCGTGAATGCAGTTGATCGAGATGATTGCATCGTAGTGGTTGTTGAATCGTTCCGGCGGCGTCTTCTCAATGTCCAAGATCATGAATCTCATAAAGTTATACTCAGCAAATGTTTTTCTCGCCGCAGCGACCAATGACGGCGCTATGTCCGTAAAAGTATAAGTGAAAGATATTCCTCGATGTTGAAGAAAGTCCACGATGTGTTTGGTAGTGCCACCCGTACCTCCGCCGACTTCCAAAATGTTAAAATTCCCTCCGCCGTTGTAAGTACCAAACGCCTTGTATAGAAAGCTACAAAGAAGCTCCGTGATGACTGCACACATCGGTGCATTGACATATACATTTTCCATAAGGCCCTTGTTTTCCTTACTCAGAAATAGAAGCTGAAGAGGGTCGATAGCCCCAGTGAGACACTCTGACAGCTTAGCTCCAGCAATATGCAAAATTCGATGTTCTGGTGCATATGGTGGAAAAGCCAGTAGAAGTTCCTCATAGATCTGGTTAGCTGGGGCGCTTTCTAGCATCTTTTCTGAGCGTACTAAGCCCATCCCATCGGACAAGACGAGCGACGCATTCTTTAATACCTCATAAAGCTGGCCAACAAGCAAATTATGCTTTGGAAGTACAGAGACTTGAGGAATCCGCTCCCCAGGTCTTAACAGGGCAAGCGAGCATCCGAGATCTGCAAAAGCTTCCAGAACATATGCGACAACAAGCCGCTCTTGTGTTGGATATACCTCTTTCCAGAAACCGGCTCTTCCACTCGCTTTTGCAAAGATGTCATAATCCTGTCGTATTTGTTCAAATGCTTGCATGATACCGACAAGAGGACTTGCCTCTTGAATGGCTAATTCAGATGGTTTTGAGGGCGAGATTGGGCCGTTGGTGGCGATAACGGGTGATCTTAATGGCAGTGTACCAACTTTGGGTTGGTCTTGACCGAATTCAGCCATATGGGCAGGCATGCCCACTCCTAGTACCATGTCACAAAGGTCACCAACGCTAGATTCAGGGCTGAGCTGGGTAATGTCAATCTTGACCGCGTATGACTTTTCAATGTCACTCGCCAATTCCATACTCAGAAGGGAATCTAATCCTAGGTCGACCAGACAAGTGTCAGAGGTTATTGAGACGCTAGGTTCTAGAAAACCTGATACTAATCTCACTAGCTGGGAAATGCTGTTGTTTTCTTGAAAGGGGAGGTCACCAAGGGAGGTAATCCTGGTGACTGTAGATTCAGGAGTAGACCTCGATAAGTCTGCAGTGCTGCTAGAACATGTCAAGGATTCAGAGTCAAGGACACAACCGTCACTCCAATTTGACAAAATCTGACCACTCAAAGACCTGATATCGCGCACATTCTCGAAGGCTGCCGCATGCATATTACCACCGAACGTCTGGCGGATCTCTGTCGCAACTTCGATCATCAGCAGTGAATCAATACCGAGTTCCTCAAGTGTATAGTCGCCATTGATTGATTCGGTAGGCACCTCCGTGATCTTGCTGATAAGTCTCTTCAAAACAAACATGACATGTTCCAGACTTGGTTTCGCGGAAGGCATCGCTTTACCATCCCACATCGAGTTAGGTCCCAATCTAGAATCTAGAGCATTGGCTGGTGGATTCTCAGGTTGAATGTTTGGGATGCGCAAGCTATTGGACGAGGTATTGGTATGCGTCTTCGCCTTTGCCTGAAACTCAGTAGCTTTCACTCGAGAAAGTACCTTTGTAAGAGAGGTTATCAGAACTTTGGTGAAGTGAGCGCCCAAAATCATCATCACCAGGCTTTTAGTATCCGAGTCAAAAATAAACAAATCATTGCTGATCTCCTTCTCACCGATAGGAGAGAAGCTAGAATACACAGACCAAGACTGAGTACCAAACGGTCTATACCTCGAGCCAAGCTGTATTCGATCGACCTTGGTACTCATGAACACTTCATTATCGTTACAGTCGTTCAGACAATTGACATGTAGTCCAGCAACTTGCATGAAGTTGTCGATTGCCAATGGGTTGCATATCGTGTCGTTGAGGGCATTCAAATCATGGTGAGGTAGCTCAACTCGGCCAGCAACTTCATGTGCTTTTGCAGAAACAACTTGTACACCCCTGTAGTATTCCGCATAATGAACAACTCTACCGAAGACTTTGTAGATAAGCGAGCCGTGCATTCCTTCAGCTTTAGAATCGACGATCAGATCCTCGTATCGACGGTAGTCAACGAGTCTTTGGAAGCGCGCAAAGCTATCGTTTAGCTCCCAACTTTTTGGCTCCTGAAGGCTAACTCTTCCCGTTGCATGCTGTTGAATGTTACTAGTCTTATTAGAGCCATTCATGCGCGACCAACTGGTCAAAGTAAAGTCCCAGGTCGCAACTACTGCGTCCTTCCTCCTCAGTGATAACGCGATAGCAAGATCCGAATGACAACCAATAGGCGCTATCATCTCTAGCGCATCTATGCAGGGAATAGATGTGGACATCTCTGAAGTAGATCTAAGAGTCAAGGCAGCTTGAGATACAACTTCAATATACATAGAAGCAGGACAAAGGGGGTTCTCAAGCACCCCATGCCCTTGTACAAAGAGCCGGTATTGTTCACTTCGTGAGTCTACGGAGAATTCACCTTCGCGTTGGCTCTGATCTTGGAATCGAACGAACGAAAGTAATGGTTTGGACTCCTCCTTGGGAAGTTCTGCGGGAGGAATTTCCTGCACTTTATCCATCCATTCAATCCAGTGTCGCGATTTTTCAAATTGGTAGGGAGGTAGATTAAAGTGGGAGTATTCTGATTTTTGACACCAGTGAAAAGGCCAAAATTGCACCTTATGGCCAGCCTTCCAGAGGTTGACTGTAGTATCAGCAAGGGAGCCCATGGCGGTGGTGTTGCTTAAATTGACGACGTTAAACGCATGTTGCGGGCTAGTAGTCTTTCCTAGAGAGTGCCGAAGCACACTCATAACTGATGAACTAGAACTTGCTTCGAGCCAGGTGCATGGCCCCAGTCGAAGCGCGAGTCTTGCTACCGCCTGTGCAAAGTATACGGGAGTTCGAGTATGCTCAGCTATTAATTCTGGCTCGATGTTAGTCCAGCTTTGACCGTCTGAGCATGTTTCCAATGGGATCGTTGGTTCCATAAAGTTGAGGTCTTTGGCCAGATTTATTAGACTAAGCAAAACAGGATCTGTGAATTCTGAATGGAAGCCATGCGTGACGTTTAAAGTCTTATACTGCACAGTTACCAGTGGAGCTAGAGCCTCCTCAACAGCCTTGATGGCAGATCTTGCTCCAACCAGGACGTGACTGGTTGGTCCATTGTAGCACGCAATCTCAAGTTTGTGACCAAAACCTCTCGCACAAACAGTAGACATAATGCTTAGGACAACATCAAGATCTGCCTCGAGAGATATCATGGCTCCTCTCTCTGGACCCCAGTGCTTCCGCATCAGTAATGCCCGCCCAAGGACTAGCTTCAATCCATCTTCAAGCGATACAGAGCCAGAGACTGTTAAAGCTGTCAACTGCCCAAGACTGTGGCCGATGATTGCGTCAATCTGCAATCCACAGTCCATCCATGCTTGAGCACAGGAATACTGGAGCGAGAAAAGCATACCGTGGAGGTCAACAATGTCCTCCACAGGTTCCTTTTGGAAAATGCAAGGATAGAGTCCACTATGGCCAAGTGAACGAATGATTGCATCGCAAGAATCTAGGTAGGAACGAAATATGTTTGAGCCGTTATAGAATCCTTTACTAAGACCAATGGCCTGACTTGATTGGCCTCCAAACACAAGAACTAGTGGATTCACGTCAGAAGCTGCTGGTAATTGAGACTTGTCTGCTCCTGACACAGTCGCGGCAAGTTGATCTCTCAAATCACTCAAGCTTGCTACCGTTGACGTGAAAGTATATGGGAATGAGCGATTGTGTTTCTCCGCCAAATTAAACGCTAAATCTTCAAGCAGCGTCTCTGGCGATAATGACACCGATGTGAGTCGCGCTATATAAGTCTGAAGAGCTGCACAATACGCGCTAAGGCTTGCAGAAGAGTTGGCTGAAAGAAATATAGGATATCTGGCCAACGAGCCCTTCTGGCGGTTTACCCTGGACGTCAGCAATGGCGGCTCATTCACAATCATACTTGCATTGCTTCCCGCAGCTCCGTAATTGTTGATGCATGCGATTTTGTAGTCCACGTCCCATTTCTGGGATGTCAATGGGATTGCTATCTTATCTGCCTCTAAGGAAGCAATTTTGGGGTTCAGTGCTGTGAAATTAGCTTGTAATGGAATAGTCTTGTGCTGCATCATAAGCACAGTTTTGATTAGAGCGGCAATTCCAGAAGCTCCTTCTGCGTGACCAATGTTGCCTTTGACTGAAGTGACGTGAAGTAATTCCAGCCTTTGAGACCCTCCAAATACCTCTCTAATGCTCTCAATCTCGAGAGGATCCCCAACAGGGGTTCCTGTGCCGTGAGCCTCAACAAACGATACGTCAGTAGGTTTAATACCTGCTTGAGCTATGACCTTCCTAAAAAGTTTAACCTGCGACGGCGAGTGAGGAATTGTAATTGACGTAAGGTTACTGTTCTGATTAACTGCGGTAGCAGCAATTACACTAAGAATATTGTCTTTGTTAGCAACAGCAGTGGAGAGCTTCCTCAAAACTACCAGCCCAACGCCCTCACCACGACAGTAGCCATCAGCATTGATATCGAACGGCTTTGTGGCTCCAGTGGGACTCAAAAACGAAGCAGCTGCGAGATTTTGAAAAAAATAAGGACTTGTAAAGATTGAGGCTCCACCCGCTATGGCTGTTGAGCAATCACCAAGGTTGATTGCCTTGCACGCAGCATCGATAGCAACTGCAGAGGAAGAACATGCGGTGTCATAGGTTATTGAAGGACCAGTCCAACCAAAGTGATGGCTAATCCTGCCACTCAGGAACGCTCTCAGTGTTCCAACTGATGAAAACGCCGTGGGATTGTGGCTACTGATGTTATCGTCATAATCTGTTGCACAAACACCTAGATAGCATCCAACATCATCAGGTATTCTGGAAAATTTTCCTAAGTAGCCAGAAGAATCCATTGCTTCGTACGCGACCTGCAGTAGAAGTCTTTGCTGTGGGTCCATCGATGCCGCTTCACGGTGAGATCTTTTGAAGAAACGATGGTCAAAGGCATCGACATCATTGATAAAGTTACCCCAGAAACGGGATTGCTCTGGAGTCCGCCGGAGCCGTAGCGTGGAGAATCTTTCCGGAGGCACCTCTTGGCACATCGAAGCGCCGGAGTTGATGACTTGCCAGAACGCATCAACAGATTCTGCACCTGGGAATTTACACGCCATACCTACAATAGCGATTGCGTGGTCGGGAAAGTGGCTGTCCTGCGGGCTCGATAGAATCGGCAGTGTGGTTCCAGAATCTCCAACAGACTCGGAGCGGGCAAAAGCCGTTGGCGATATCTCGAAGTCTCCCCCTTTGGTGACCTTCAAGCCTGTCCCTCTTACGATTGATATAGGCATTGAATCTACTAACCCGAATGAGACAGCCACAGGACCGTCAGTATGACTCAATGGGTAAACTGCAGACGCTATTGTGAGATGCCAATTTGCCATCTCAGTCATGATAGACCTTAAAGCGGTTTCATGAAGTGAGCCATCGGAGATGACTTTAGAATTAGAATGGGATCTTAGAGGCACGAGAAGCTGCTTTGTAGTCGGTAACTGTAAGTCGCAATTTGAGTGACAGAAGTCGGATATTTTCGCTACAGCAATCTCTAGGAGAGGGGAGTGGAAACAGCCTTCCAAACCAAGGGGCTTTACAGTCAGCCCTTGGGTAGCCAGCCGCTGCATCAACGAGGTAAGGTTAGACTTCGGAGTAGTAATTGTGACGCTATCTATATCCGAGATAACAGATAGATAAACCTGGTATCTTATGTCAGTAACTTGAAAAAGAGGTAATCCAGCTTCCAAACGTCATGCATACATCTGGATAGCTTTGCAGTATCTCAAGCAGATTATCCTTGTTGAGCTCGGGTTTCTGACGAACAATACAGCACAACATTTCATTCGGTGGGTTGCCAAATGCTCCCTCCAGATCAACGTACGCTCCGATGCACACGGCCAAACGCAAAGCAACCGACGCATGCTTACCGATGGCATCTTCACTTTCTGAACATGCCACGGCAATTGCGCTCAAGATCCCAGTGCAAAGACCCTGCACACCACCAAGCTGAGCATTCTCTAGAATCAGAGAATGTGTGGCGCCGCAATCGTTGCTTTTTAGATAGTGGAAGTATTGGGCTATATGTATAATGGTCGTGAGGGGAGTGGACAGGACGTTGGGAGGAATAATCCGTGATGAAACAAGTATTCCGTCTTCAACCCACCGCTGTATGGCGTTGAGTGACTTGAGGCCGGGCACCTGTTTCAAGCGAGCGTCGTATCCGACTAAGGTCTCCCATAGAGCTGGAAGCCCTCTGATGGCCGTCAGAAAAGTAAGAAGGTGAGGATCACTTAGCAGAACTGCTCGGAGCTGCACAAGCTGCAAAGACGAGGGCCATGTAGTTTGAGAGCCAAAAACTACGATAGAGGGGAGGCTCTGGGCAGCCATTGGATCCCTAGTAACAAAGCTACCAGGACACGCAACGGTCAGCGCACTTGAATTGTAGAAGTCCTATTGCTATCACTGTTGGATTGGCCACTATACGTGAGTCTACTGAAAACGCTGGAGACCCACGGAAAGAGCTAGCGGACAGTCTTTCTAGGAAACAGGATTCTTTCACGAGTTTTTGCACGGTGTTTCTCGGTCGGTAGGCGGAGTTGGACTGTTCTGTGACTCACGTCTCCTACTTCTCCAGACAGAAGAGTGCCATGCTGAGAGCCCTGGGTGAAATCCTAGCGAACAATGCTGCATTCCTCTCCTTTACTGTTTCAGTGTCTTCCGAAACAGACAGCCAATTGGGCTCGCAAGGTATTCTGGAGCGACAGCAGCGGCCGCGTCATCCTTCAACATACTGGGGTTCCTCCGAGGTAAGGCATCTGATTGATAATACGGCATATGTATGGGCGCATTGATCCCATACACTCCGCATGCATGGAGTAGCGACTAGACTTCCCACCATATTGACTGCAGGGCGCAACGCGATTCTGCCTCGCCACCACACCGTTCAGAACTGTGGAGCCGCTGAGACACAATAGGACAGTGATCGCTCGCCAGGGAGTTCAAGTCTTGTCAAACTCGCATTGGGCATTGATATTTGCGCTAACCTTACTTGACTAAAATGTTACAGTACCCTGCTTAGCATAGCCACTCAGCACACTACATTAGGTAAGGTACTTCCAGTACCGTATAGAGTATACCTTACGAGTACGGTATTATTCACTTAGATTACCGATGTAAAGTAGCAGACGATTAGATTATTTACCCCAAGATTCCGTGCTATTGGGGAAACCTGTTTCGAATCTGTTATATCGTATTGCGTTGACCTACGAGTGATCTTGATCATCTAGATGGGCATGGTTTGGAGGGCTTAGAGCAGCATGTTGGAAGCAAGGATTGTAGCAAATAATGCGCAGGACTTATGAACATAGTTTCCCTAATAAGTAGACCAAGCAACCCTCTGTCGACCCAAATTGACGCATCTTTGGTAGTTGTTGACGAACCATAGTCAAAATGTTTTTACCCATGCATCTTTCCCTTATTCATGAACAAAGACAGAATTATCGCCAGGGCACTGAAAGTCATAGCGATGATGTAAGACCTGTTTAGAGTCGCCACAATGACACGGACAACCTGGCCTTGTATATCCTTGCTCAACAATGCAAATTTAACTGATCCCACGCCGGAAATGATTGCTTGGATCTCGGTTCTCGGCAAGGTCGGGATGATTGCGGCAATACCGTTTGCAGCTTCATTCAGGTAGACAATATTAGCGATAGAGAGTGTGACGGCTGGGGCGGCCAATTGGGCAAAGCAAACAAAGCCCACGGTCACCGGGATGTAGATGGGCTCGACTTGGGCCTGAACGGCCGAGAAAGGAAGCATAACGAAACAACCTGCTCCGAAGCCAATCATGATGGTGTAGCCATAGACCTTGGCATCGCTAGTAGATTCGTCTATGGTGTAAAGAAGAGCGGCGCCAATGAGTCCAAAGATTCCACCACCAAGAAACCATGGCATGTATCTCGAATACGTCGTCATGATAATTCCGTTCGCAACGACGGTGACCACCAAGAATACTACCAAAGGCATGACTCGCACCCCTGCCTTCAGCGCTGACTCGTTCTTAGCAAACTGGAAATAAAGAGGAACAAAATAGATTGGAATGTAAGTCAGGGTTGAGGCGCAGGCTTCGGCGGAAAACAGAAGGACAAGCTCCTTGTTGCGTAGGAATTGGATTGGAAATGTCCGTGTTTCTTGGGTTGTTCCAATGCAATAGATCTGCTGGATCCAGAAGACGATCATCAAGACCCCAGATATGACAAAAAGAGCAATGATACGTCCACTGTTCCAAGTGTAGACTACCCCACCGAAACTGATAGCCATCAGGCCAGTAACCAGAACACCGACTATCAAGAGAGTCCCCATGAAGTCAATTTTCGAGAACTTCTTTCTCAAGCAAGTTCCAGGTTTGGGGTTGAGTGATGGAATCAAGAACAAGTAGGCCGGAGCACATACGCCAGCGATGCACAGATTGATATAAAATGCCCAGCGCCAAGTGGCGCTGGTTACCGTAAACGCCCCGCCGACGATTGGTCCAAGCACAGTGCCAAGACCCCAGGTGACGCCAGTAACTCCAAGGTAGGCCGGGCGCTCTTTCTCGTCTGTCAAGATTGACAGAAGGGTCATGACTCCAGTGTACGTTCCTGAGCCCCCAGCCCCGCAGATTGCACGACCAACAATCAGCGCTGACATATTGGGAGCTGCACCGCAAACCGCAGAGCCAACCTCGAACAGGACAACACAAGTTATATAGGTCCATTTGACACTGAATTGGCTATACATCTGGCCCTTAAATATGATGTTAGCATCATCTACCAGTGTTGGATACGGTTGACGTATCAGAAGAAGTTTGTAGAGGCAGCCCCTATGAGGAAAGCAACCGAAATCCATGGCAGTCGGTCGATAGAACCAAATGCATCTATAATGGCTGGCTGAACATCGGCCACGACTGTATTATCCAGTCCAAAGAAGAAGGTCGACGTCAAGACAGAGAGAACCAGCAGTGACCAGCGATACCCATGGATGTTCCGTGACGAAGCCGCCGGCTTGCAATCGTCAATCGGCCCAGTATGTTCCTTGGAAGACTCGGCTATCAAATTTTCCATAGGCAACGCTGTAGAGGTTGAATCCATGGTTTCGTCTTCCCTACCCATGTTGTGCTCAAATTCTTGAGAAGGTGAGCGTTCTTGCGTATAGTATGTGCCCAAAGGCAAGGATAGACCTGACAATCTAGTATAATAAGCCTAGGCCCGAGTATACAATTTCTCCTCACGTAATATAAGATTTAGCAATTTCATGCAAGATATGAAGGGTGGTAGGCAGTGGACCGAGCTTTCAATAGTATCTCGCGTACCTTGGCTTCAAAATCTTCGGACGACTCGTTAAGCACCTTTGATCCTACAACGCCGCAACTAGTCACCAATTTTGACAGAGTCCACTATGGCGCCAGAGGTGTCTTGACAGCGGGTAGAGATGCAATGGCCCCGTGCTGGGATTCGAGGACAGGGGAGGTGGACTAGATTTCCGAGAGGGTCCTTCGGTGCGTTCTTACGCACGCTATGATGCGCCTGTGTGGGAACGTAGCATCGAAGACGGTGGATATAAGTGGGGTGTGTAGGCATCGATGGTGCCAGATGGGATGTCTTTGTCGAATGTGGGTTGAAGCTGAATGATCCTTCTGAAAACGTATCTTACGATGGACAATAACATTAATGCACGAGGGTAGAATTGCATGACTCAAGCCTTGTTCGCAGATCGGAAAATTTCTGCAAAGACGTTACAGTCGAAGGTGATGGAAGTTCCATAGACTGCAGTAGAAGGGGCCAGTAATAGCTGGTGGTCGTTCCCGTTGAGGCAACAGCTTCGGGGATTTCCCGTTTCGATTACCTGCGCATTGTTGAAGGCCGTTCAACGAGGTAAGATCAGGTTGTACAGAAGTAGAATAGGCTTGGTTTGAGGACTGGGGGGTGGCAATGTCAGAAGCCTTACTGCGCTCGCATTGCATTCACGCATGGCCGTGCTCATACATTGTACCGGCATATTCTCTAGTCATCTCGCGTCAGTACTGGCACTGTTTTCTGGTCTGTAGGGGCTCAGAGGTTATCGTACCGAGGTGACAAGAACATTCACATGGCCAATGAGATTGTTGCAGTGTCCTGCACGAATTTCTTTCCTACTGCAGTATGCAACAGATGTGTTGCAAGCGAGTCATAAATTCCCGTCATCCAGGGATGGAATAGATTTCTATGAGTAGGGGCCCAATAGGTCGAAAATCCCATCGGTCTCGTGAACAGAATATCCACCGGTGAGCAATTTCCTCTTTGGATGAAGCATTCTATCCGTGAACGGAAGCCTCATCCATGGATGACAGTTAATGGCCTCGATCCAGTGGAAAATAGGATTTGATCCATGGCTGGGTATATCTACCAATCGCGTCCACCAGATGCGAAGGCGCAGATGCTTGACACAAGATCAACACTCTGAATGCTAAAGCATGAGCACTGATCGTAAGTTCGGAGACTTTAATGCTCCGATAGGAGTTTGTGCCATACATCTGCATACCTATCGGGCCCCGGCTTCATTTGTATTTATATGGTATGGATTTGCAATGTGTGTGGCCCTAAATAGAACCTCCAGGCAGCGTCGTAGTCACGCAAGAGCCTCGAGGGCTGCCTAAAAGCGTCAAGGACTCCCTTTACCTTGCCACAGAGTGGATGGAGTGGGTGGGTGACCGAATGCAGAGAGATTGAGGCTAGGGTGTGAACACGGTTGATAATGTGATAGGTCCGATTTCTATTGGCCCTGATGCAACGATGCAGCGGTAAACTTTCCCTTTTCAGAAACAAGGATCTAATATACGCCCGTGGTGGGTGGAAGAGGAAGCAGAAGCCTACCTAGGTAAATATTACTTCACCTGACTAAGCTACCACAACTCAGAAAACTCCTTCCAACTCCACCCACTAGATCATAGAACAGTGAATATACGGCTCTATTTAGGAACTACGGGAGGAAGGAGGTGAAAACTCTGACTCCAGCGCCCTATAGGGCTAAGCGAGATTGCCAACCACATAGGGGGTAACAGTACTGTTCCCTGTTTCCAACACATTTAACCAATACCAGCCTTACTGTTTTCAAAATCCGATAACTCGTTTCCAATTACGTAACTCAATACGAACGATACCTTACATTGAATGATTCGGTATGAGTATTCCGTACTCCGTACACGTTGGGATAATCCCATGCGAGCCAGGGTGCTCCTCCTATTCGTGGCCCTGTTCCATGATATCTCAGGCTTTGATAGACTTATGTCGGCCTTAATGACTACCTTAGTGACCAGTGACCAGTGACCAGTGACCAAAGCGTCCCACCCCATGGTTTCTTGGCTGAGAGTGTCAGCGGTTGACCGGCACATATTTATTGGTTCGTAACCGATGTATTCAATAATGCAGGGCCAACGGTTCATCTGACGCTCAATCGTGTGAATGCTGCGATGAAGCATCCCTCAACTTATTTCCGGCGTATCTCAACGTAAAGGGAATCAATCATATTGCCTCGTCGCTGATTGACGCTTTTCAGAGAGACAGCTCGTCTCACGGAAGATGTCGTCCTTAACAGAGATCGCCGAAGACATTCTTGCAAACGCTAGGAAAATGGATGCTTACACTAATACTAACCTCAAAGGCGGCCATGAGTCGCTCGTAGGCCTTCCCGCCAACATTGAAAACGCGCGCTTGGCACTGATTAACTCGACACAAACGCTGAAGCGACTGGCTCTAGGTCCGAAAGGGACGTTGATGGAAATTCTGTACAGCGTGAGCACCTCGCACCTTACCCCTTCGCTGTATTCACTAGATCTTAAAATCTCTCGAGTTCACAGATCTGATCTCACTTCGTGCCATATACACCTACAGTCTTCCGAAATATGTGCCTCTCGAGGGTTTCATCTCTTTTGCAGAAATCTCTCGGTCAACTGGCATTGAGGAGAGTCTGCTGCGTCGCTTTTTTCATCATGCAATGACGAACAGCTTGTTCGTTGAGCCTTCACCTGGCTTCGTAGCCCACACGACCTTGTCTCGCATGCTTCTGATCAATCCCGATGCTTTCGACGCGTTGGGTTTCGTGCTTGAGGAACTGATCCCAGCCTCCAATCAACTGTTGCCCGCATTGGCCAAGTATTCGAACTCGAGCGAGCCAAATGAGACAGCCTTCAACATCGAGAACAAGACCTCCCTCTCAATGTTCGATTACCTCGCCCTTAACCCTGAGCGGGCCCAACGGTTAGGCGCCGGCATGAAATTCTTCACTCAAGGTGAGGGTTTTGATGTCAAGCATCTCATTGCCGGCAATGATTGGCGCTCTCTCGATCATCCCGGTGCTGTCGTGGTGGACATGGGTGGGGGCCATGGGGCCGTGAGTCAAGCTCTGGCCTCGGCAACCACCAACATCACATTCATCGTGCAAGATCTGGCCGGGACTGTCAATAAAGGCGCATCACTGCTTCCTGACACGCTACAAGGCAGAGTGCAGTTCATGAAGCATGACTTCTTCACGGAACAAGTCATCAAAAACGCGGATGTGTATTTTTTCAGATGGGTCTTTCATAACTGGAGCGACACGTACTGTGTTCAGATCCTGCAGAAACTAATCCCAGCTATGAAAAAGGGCGGCAAAGTCATGCTTTACGAGTATGCCTTGGCAGAAAACCCCGAAACGAAAATCTCCGAGAAGCTAGGCCGGTTCATATCCCCACCCTTCACCCCACTCCCAACCTTCGAAACCTCAGCTAACCCCCCTTCCCCCCTCTCAGCGACCTCGACCTAGTAATGCTCTCCCTCTTCAACTCCAGCGAACGCACCCTTCTCGCCTGGCGAAACGTGTTCGCGCTTGCGGACCCGAGATTCGTGCTTGCGGATATCAGAAGGCCTGAGGGTAGCACGATGAGTGTGATTGAGGCTGTTTGGATAGGGTAGAGGAATTTGAGGGGGTCTGGGGTTTTTTAAGCGTTTGAAAGGTGGGGAGGGAAGGAAAGGGGGGAAGATGGAAAGGGAAGGGGGAATGGGTTTGAAGGGGGGGTTTTATATGTTTGTTGATTGTTTGACATGCAATCAATATAATGCAATATGTTAGATTATCAACCTAAATTCAAAGCAAAAGAAACTAAAAAAGCGAAACACATTTCACCCCTACTGCGTATAAAACTCCCTCTGAACCCTGATACCTGCCGACCCCTTCCCAGTCCGCCCCCCTGCCTCCCCCAAAGCCTGCCCGTCCTCGTCCCCATCCCCGCGACCCCGCCCATCGCCTGTCCCGCAGCTGGTCACCATGCTCGCACCAGTCCGCTCAAACTCATTCAACGAATGGCCCGGTTCTCCCAAGCGCTCGAAGCTGGACGAGCCCCCGTTCTTGCCCGGGCGGGACCTGTGTTTGCGGGAGAGTGGGGATTTGTCGAAGAGGGGGCGCATGAGAGGGGCGCAGGCGACGGTGATTCCGATGGCGGGTTCGAGAAAGGACCAGAGGAGGGCGCTGGCGGAGGTGTTTGTGATGTCGGTGTACGAGACCGAGAGGAGGGAGGTAATGCGGAGGATGGAGATGATCATTGTGCTTTTTTTTAGCGTTTAATGAAATGTCTTCGGTGTGTTTGGAAGTTTGGAGGAGGGGAGCTTACAAGATGCCCAAGCCGAAGATGGCGGAGAGGCCGATTTTGTGGGGTTGGGAGATTTGCAGGTTCCAGATCATGGGAAGCGGGAGGCAGAGGACCATGCAATCCATGATTAGGTCGAGAGCTCCGATCGCGATGAACGCTGCAGGCTGGTTTGCACAGGAGCCTCCTAGAGTAGCGGGGTCCCAGTTGAAAGCCAGGGGTTTGCAAAGAAGAAATGCGGTCAGGACGACCATGGTAGACCACGCGACGGTCAAAGCAATGACTATGCGTGCTGCTATGCGGAATGATCGAACGAAGAATATCCGGATGTAGAAGAGACACATTGAGGTTTTGATTAGGCCTAGAGAGGTTCCGTAGAATATCTGGAGCGCAACGAGAATCTATACCACCAAGAAAAGTCAGTATCTGGAGTCTATCTTTACGATACTATAGTGGTGGTGGTAGCGATACGAAAATCAAACGGGCATTTGGCTTCTCACTTTGAGATAAGTTGTCACTTCTGCCCGGCTTACATGCGGTGCAGAACGTCCTGCGCCTCCGATGAAAACCTCTAATTAGACTTAGTATCTTGTATATTCCATACCTTGTATAAGCGTCGAACGAACCTAATAATACACAAACCGCCATTGCGTAGACAGTTACCTGCCGAACGTCAGTCTTAAATCGTTGAGATTGTATCGAGGCCGAAGAACGGTACCTGAGCAGCTAAGATGGCGTAATCTTCGGGACCGAGCTTTCTTCTCTTGATCCTCACTGCGATGAGCCGAAAGACGACGGAGAGAGTCGAAGTCAGAGTGAAAACAACGGCAACCACAAACGCTGCCACTGCGCGGTGGGAGGTAAGCTGTTCCACCATGCGCTGACGAAGGATACCCATGGTAGCCATCTGACACGTCGCAGAAAGGAACTAAGCGTCTGGATTGTTCACCATGAAAGAAGTACCAAGTAATAAGCAGACGGGATATAAGAAACAAATCAGCTTTGGACGGACTCGGTTTTGTGATAGTCGGTAGAGAGGCCAGAGTCAATCAATCGTGATGAGGTAAGTAAAGAGGTTGAGAGGGCTGCGGTAATTGGGTATCAGGGGTATCAGGGGATAATGATAGGAAGCAGGGCTTCAAACTCCGGACCCCGTCACTGCGCCTACGAGTGATCCATTAATCTGCATTTCCAGCCTTTGATCGTTTCAGCTTTAACGATGCGAAAAGCAATCGAACGATGAAGCACCCACCGGGTATCGTGAAAATGCATCAATTATGGCTCCGGAAAGGACGGATGGTAAGGCTATCAATATCATCGACCCAGCTGACGTTGCAATCATCAACAAGGCCAACAAGGCGAGATAGGTAAGATGGACATATGCATCCCTTACCCCCGATGAACTCGGGGAGTTGATGCGTCAAGAAGGGCCAGTAGTAAGGTACCTTATGCGCATGCACATACCGTACATGCTACAGTATGCAGGTTCACTTGCATGTGGATAAGATATGCAGGTGCCTCCATGCTTTGCAGGCAACCGCGGTGAATGGGAATAACCCGACCCAGCAAATTTGCCAGCTCCACGGTCAAGCAATATGCAGTCGCAGTGTGTGATCACCCTCTCGGTCTCACTCTGGCCTTGTCCCCCAGAAAGATCAAAGATCGAACATTCTGATAGAATAACAGCTTCCGATAGCATAACAGCAATCGGATTGATCCTACAGTACAAGCTACTCACCTACACAGGCGTGACTGACGGAAAAGACTTCCCCGCACAGTAAAACGTTGACACTTGTTCACCCATATTACGTCGAAAGAAAAAAGAAGCTTGACCCTCGATCATGGATGACAAGATGGACTCCTCGGCGTCTCCCAAAGATTACATCATCGTTGGCGGCGGTATTGCTGGTTGCACCCTCGCCTCCCGTCTTCACGAATCCAACCCATCTCTCAAGATACTCATCGTTGAAGCCGGAGCAGATCCTAAAGACCACCCTCTCACCTCATCTCCGCTCGCCTGCTTCGCTGCCCATCACTCGGATTTGGACTGGGCCTACTCCACTACTCCTCAGAAGCATCTGGACGGCCGCTCGTGCTACGCAAGTGCTGGCAAAGCTCTCTCCGGCGGGAGCACCACCAACTATGGGACTTGGACTCGCGGCGGTGCCGCTGATTACGATCTCTGGGCGAAAGTTGTGGATGATCCCCGTTGGAGCTATGAAAGTCTGCTGCCGTACTTTCGAAAGACGGAGAGCCACTATGATCAGCAGGTCGACCACACACAGCATGGGTTCAATGGCCCGATACACACCGCATCAGTCTCGGGGAGTAGCCCAAATCGCCAGTACCCACTGCGAGACCCACTGCGTACTGCATGGGATAAAGTAGGCGTGAAGTACATTTCCGATGCTAACAGCGGCTCGCCGATAGGATTAGCAGAGTTGGTTGAGAATTGGCGTGATGGGAAGAGACAGCTCGCAAGCCAGGCATACGACCTTTCTGCAGTACAGGTCATGACAGGCACCATGGTCCGCCGTGTTCTTGTCGAAGACCGGAGTGACAACAAAGTTGCAACGGGGGTCGAGCTGGCTGATGGTCAGCGCATCCTCGCATCCAAGGAAGTCATTGTGGCAGCAGGGGCATATCGAACACCGCAGGTCTTGATGCTTTCGGGAATTGGGCCAGCAGCGGAGTTGAAGCGTCATGGTATATCGCTACTCGTCGATGCACCAGAGGTCGGTCGAAACTTCCACGACCATTTTTCTCTTTGTCAGTGGTGGAAGCTTCGTCACCCAGAGGCTGGCCTGGCGATAGGAACACCACTGTGGTCAGACCCCTCCTACGCCAAGGGACTACCGTGTGACTGGGTCGTGTCAGAGCAAGCACCGCACGAGTTGTTGGAAAAAGCATTGGCGATTGATGGCGAGGTGATCAACGACCAACATCCTCTTCTCCAACCTGGACTTAGTCACACCGAAAGCATCATCGTCTACGCCCCGGCCGGTGCACCTATTGCAGGCGTTGAAGTCCCCATGGACGGCACGCACATTGGATCCGCAGTCCTGGGTATGTTGCCCACATCGCGCGGCACCATCACGCTAGCATCTTCCGACCCACTCTCACCACCGGTCATCGACCCAAACTATTACGCCACCGAAGTCGATCGAGTCGTCATGCGCGAAGGGTTGAGACAAGTGTACCGCGTACTCCAGGAAACGTCCGAAGGTCGTGACATTGTCGCAGAAGAGACCCCACCGAGTGGGTATGCACCATTGACCCTGGAGTCTACGGACAGCGAGATTGATAGCCGTGTAAGGCGAGCTGGCAATACATTCTATCATCCAGCCGGCTCGGCGGCGATGGGAAAGGTCGTCGGCGCAGACTTGCGGGTTTATGGAGTTGGCGGATTAAGGGTTGTGGACGCAAGCATCTTGCCGGTGCCAATAGCTGCGCACACTCAAGCGTGCGTTTACGCAATTGCCGAGAGGGCGGCGGACATGATCATGGGGATCTGAGGGGCAGGCAGACATACGGACTGCAGTTTCCTTACCCGACCTGGTATTTGTTGGCTTTGCAACTGGTATGATGTTGCCCAGGTCGCTCGGTACCTTGGTTGCTGCAGAATAGTGTGCAATATATCTACCTGTTGCACCATCGTGCATCATACATAATGTTGTTAATCTGTAACCCCTGTCGCCAATCGACTAGCCATGTATTAGTGCCAGCCATGGCTGTACTCCGTAACCCAACCGAAGAAGTTCCATCTACCGTTCCTCCTTTTATTCAGACGTTATAGCTCAGCCGTATACTACCAGGCTCTTTTGTGCTCTTGTCTCTTCTGTTCCAAATGCTACGACAAACGCTACGGGGAAAAAAAAAAAAAAAAACCAAGAACCCTGAAGCCAAACATGTGGAACCTCTCTAAATTCCCGCTATAACAACTCTCACGCCCCTGCTCTCCAACGACGGACTCGAGATAAAGTAATCCCTCGCAACGTCCACATCCCTCTCTCTCTCCGTCTCGAACAACCTCATCCGCCTTCCAAACCTGCGAAACACCGTCGTGAGCGCCATGTAGCATTCCGCGTACGCCAGGTTCATCCCCACGCACTGCCTGGTGCCCTTGCCAAAGTTGAACAGATGTTTCACCAGATCCCTGCTGTTGGGTTGAAGCCAGCGGGAGGGATCAAAGGTCCTTGGGCAGGGGAAAAGAGCAGGGTTGTTGTGCGTGAAGAAGGAGGTCATGCCGACGGGGGTGCCTGGCGGGATCGTCCAAGGGCCGTAATGCAGGGCGTCGTTCGGATGGACGCGCTGGAGGCGATGCATGATACCGTAGCCGAGACGGAGACCCTCGTAGATGATGGCGGTGAGATAAGGGAGGGTTTCGAGCTTGAGGAGGAGGGCCGGGATAGTGGGGTCGGGGATTGCGGTTTCGAGTTCCGAGAGTAGAGCGGCGAGGATGGAAGGGTTGGCGAGGATGTGGTAGGTTGTAGTACTGAGGATTTGGGCAGACGATACTGTGCCGGCACCGATCAGTGATTGGGCCTCCGCTGCTAGGCGGGCTGGCGTCTTCTCCTTCGCAGGGAGATCGGGGTCATCTCGAAGGGAGTGGAATATGGTGGAGCCGAGGACAACGGGAGATTTGTCTGTATCACGGAGGATTGACTCGACTTGTACTTCATAGCGGGTGCGGTGCTCACGGAGTCGAGCGGCCAGAGGGAATGCGACGCGTACGAACCACCTTGGTAGTTGTTCAATTATGGGCGCTAATAGCGGGAATTGTTTGATCCTATATCAGTGTTTTTAGTCAGAAGGACGCCAGGCCTTTCCAGCTTGGGTGGTAAAATACTGCGCTTACGTGTGTGTTGCTTCTGCGGATTTTGTTAAAGCCTCAATTTCGATGACGGCGAAATCAGGGGACAAGACCCAGTTAGAGCAGTCCGCAAAGCAATATTCTGTGATGATATCATGGGTTAGAGCAGAGTACGCATGCACCATGTTTGTTGTACTGCCATCTCTTTGACACTGCTCTAGTTGTCGACATAGCTGGTTGACAGTTTTCTGAATGGCAGGTTCGAGGCGTCGAACGGACTGCTTCGAAAAAAAATTACGAAAGGCGCCACTTCGAAGCCGATGAAGATCTTGGCCTACAGTGCTGAACGCCATGTCGGTACTGCCAAACATACCCGCGGACCAAGCCCATTTCTCAACGGTTTTTGCAGCGCTGGGGTAAAGCTGAGTCACAAACGATGGGTCGTTGACATGCAATTCGTAAGGATTGATGCGTACAATCGGGCCTAGTATAAAAGTTAGCAGCCCACAGCAACTGGTGGCCGGAGAAAAAGGTAAGTACCAAATTCCTCGTGCAATTTTTGAATCTCCCATACGTACACGCCTCGTTTGATTACATCATAATAGTATTCGTTCCAGAAAGACAAGGCCGCTATCTTTCGGCCTGGGAACTTGGCAATAGGGCTCAGGTAGAGTCGATAGATGACCCCATAGATCACACGAAATAAGGTCACAAAAGCAGAGATCCAGATGAAAATAGTTATATTAGACATGACCATTATAAGCAAGAAAACCGACAAGTTGAAAGAAAGAGTAAAAATCTCTCTATACAGGTGTGCTAAGGCCAGAATGCAGAGTTCAGAAAAAATTCGTCTTTTACCAAACTTAGAGAACTCCAAAATATCGAAGAGCGCGGTGCTTTATCAAGCAATTTATTGTTACAACCAGTCATAATGCTTACTTCAAACAAGACCGATTGGTCATGGTTATGTGTATGTAAATGCATGGTATTGCTAAATACCGTATAAGGCACAGAAAGGATGTTTATGCACGAAAGGAAGGCGTCAGGCTCTAAGCCTATGTAGGCTGTGATTCGTAGAATGTGCCGAAACTGTGAGAAGAGTACCGCAAATGCGTTGTGGGGAAGTCGAAGGGCCGGAAGGAGAATCGACCACACCCATACACCACTGAGAAGGAAGACGGGGTGACGCTCCGCCTCGTTTTGGCCGATCAATGCTTTTAGCCTCCTCCAGCTCTTCCCATACCGATGTAGAATTAGTACTCTATGTTATGTTGGTGTCTGATGCCCCGGTAAATTTAATTACAGCAGTGCGATCCATTGATGTGTAACCATGAACTGAGCTGTCTTTCGAACACTTCTAATTCTTGGACTCTGCCTAGCAGCGGTAAATCAACGTTTCTTCATCCACTGCTCGATCGCCGCGTACTAGGGCTCCCTCCTTCCTCTAGTCATGTGCCTGGAGATCTCGAAACATGTTCGTTTGCCGTGGAATCTTGCTCCTATCGTCTTCAGGTTCGGTCATTAGATCTAATTCAGAATTATGATTACTTCCTAATGAAGTGTAGATCTGATGATTGTCTAAAGGTGTGTCTTCACCAAAGGAAGCTATCTACCTACGTTTTCTGCAGCAATTGGCGCTAGCCCTAACTAGGCTAGCGGGCAGTATAATGGCACTGCAACTACTATGTTCCTAATTACACCTTTAGACAATCATCAGATCTACACTTCATTAGGTTATGAATGCCGGAAGCGTTGACTGTGCAACCAAGCAGTAGATCTGACTATTGCCAGCTTGAATAAGCAATTTAACATCGCTGTCGCCGTCAGTCTCCCTTGGGGAACTGCAGTACCGGCTTCCAGCAAAATAAAGCCTTTCCTTTCAAACCTCACCGAACCCAGCCATCAAGATGATCAAGGAAGATGAGGATGCTCTCCAGCCGTGCTGCGCCCCTGCACCGCCCACATCGCTCAAGGTGCGCTCAGGGCATGCTCAGGCTCGGCTCAGGTTAGAGCGGCGCCTGCTCAGCTTGGCAGCTAGAAGCGGAAGGGGGGAAAGTTTTTGGTAGTCCTCTATATAGGTGTATTCTGCTAATCGGCCAACCATGGTGATATCTCCGGCATGGAGGAGAACATTAGCAGAAGGAAGGGGGTGGCGGTAGGCATAGCTGGTACTCGTTGAAGGTAGGGGAGGCTGGGTATGGGTATCGGAGATGATGCAGAAGCGTGTCGTCACGGTGTCGGGGTTGATTGTACTACCCATATTGTTCTCGATGGCGATTCGAAATTGTCATAGTCCCAATATATTGAGTCTACAAGGATGTCGAGGAAGGGCTCAACGCAGCCTCAATGCGTTTGAGTGTCAAATCAAATGCGTGAACCGATTTGTTGTGTCAGAGTCCCTCTAGTCCTTTGTCAAACCAGTAATTCTGTTAGTATGTGGTCTACGAATTGCGTAACCGTCTGCAAAGAAGCATGTAATGTTTGGTACAGCTTGATTTTTTAGGATTCTAGCCTGATCTTCAGAAGAAAAGCAACAGTGTCGTACGCCCAACTGATAACCTTCACTCTGACCCGGGAACCAACCACACTCTACTTCCTAATTGCACGCTGGTAGAACGCGAGCTCCTCTCCCTCCAGTACATAGCCATCCACACGACCACTCTGCCCAGGCCTTGAAGCTACCACAGCATATAGGCGACCAGCCTCAAACTGCCTCTCTAGTGCGGGATCCACCTTGCCCTGTGCTGCGTGCCTAGCAGCCTGCTTCTTTTCGATGCTCTTGCTCTTCTTCTCTTCGGCACCCTCGGTAGCTGATTTCTGCTGACGTCTCCTTCCCAAATTCTGGCCGTAGTGTGCCTCATACCATTGTCTGAAAGGAGCAGCGTCGATTAGGACAATGGCAGCCTTTGTGAGGGTATTTGTGCGAACAAGTTCGTTGTTGGAAGGATGAAACGACACAGATACGACACGGACTTTTCGAGCTATTCCTTCTGAGCCCCAAGAGAAGTTGCCGGAGTCAAGACGTAAAGCGCGGTATTTTTGGTTCCCTCCACGGGTGCGGACAAGGTGAATCCGCTTGGCACCAATACGTGTGTTAGCTGGCTGGCGACCCTTCTCAAAAGCTCTGCGATGATCAGTCCATGCCAAAGTAATCTCAATATTGTATGTATTCATCGAACCTCTTCTTGCGATAGTATGCGCGCTTCGCACCAGTGGCCGAGCGTTTGTGACGCGAGTCTCGTGAGATACCCATGATTGCGGTAGTTAGGACGACTATATGATGATAGTTAGCTTAATCCCATGATGTATTAGTCTTCTGCTATTAAACTGATTTGCATTGATAGACATGGTAAGCTGATTTGCACTTCACGTCGCAAGTTGCAGGTATACCGGCCATAGCACCCCGATTGTACTGTGGACGAAGCCAAGTCGGTGGGGGCAATAAGGCAAACCAAAAACTTGATATAACTCACCTCCCCTCGATATGTGAGCTGTCCACCAGCGCAGTCAAAGTAGGTGAGTTTGGATGTCGTGGTTGCCGTCAGTGGTTTGGAGTTCATGAATCTCGAACTTCTGGTGGTGTGCCCTACTCGCTTAATATGGATAATCGCACTAGCAGGAGCTAGCTTGAATCAGCCCTGATCGCACCATCACCACCCTTTTTTATACCTTAACACGTTTGGCACACAAGTGTTTCGTGCTAGTCTCCTAGTGTGGTTATATATTGTATAGCTATTTTATTCAGTCCCCATCATTGAAGTTGACTTTTGTTGGTCTCAAATATATTACGATATTCTAATTCTAGGATTATCCCAAAATTCCAAATATAGATCTGGTGATATAGTATGTTCCTTATTCAACCGTCCCTTTACTCACTTGAACAGTCGAGGTCTGAAGTATTCACCATAGCTCTACACCTGTTGAAACCCCTTTGATCCTTGCAGTTCGGATGGTGTGGTATCTAGGCACACTCAAACGTGTGCTTGGGAGGGCTCGAAGTTCCATGGGAAGATCTGTCCGTTCTGCTAGCCACAAAGCACAGCCGCTCAGGATCAGTCCCATCGCGTGCATGGCCACCGGCCTTCATCCAACGCTTCTCGCATCAAGTTTCCCATCTCACAAACCGCAATCAGAGCGAGAAATAGACCAGACGGAAGCACAATCGTCGTTTTATCTTGAATTTTGTGCACGCTTGACCGCCGTCTCCTAGGCTTGCTTGTCTCAACACTTCCTAGCTAGGAATGTCGAGAAGCGATGAGATAGAAAAAGAAAGAAGCGACGAGCGATGTCTAGAGGGGAGTGCGGTAGATCGAAGTTGCAGCTCTCGTTTTCGTAAATCTCCTTCTTCATGACAAGCCGGTACAGAACTCGAAGCATTTAGGAATGACTCGAACGAAAGTGTGCTCAACTTTTGACTAGTCGAAGAAATCGATTACTCATGGTGAATAGCGAAGGCAAGAGCTGTTAATGCGTAGCTATAGATAATCGGTCGACTAGGCTCAGTAATGTAAGGTTCAAGGACTCACGCTACCAATAGTTCAACCCCTTCGAGGAAAGTTGATTTGCCATCTGCAAGGATGAATGCTGGAAACCAACCACATAAGCGGTATACAATAGTTTCGAAAAGTCCGTAAGCCAACGAAAGAGGATGACCTAATGTCCATGCTAAGAGAACAAGTATCGGGCTGAGATAGAGTGACACATTGACAGAGAATCCAATGGTCAAGTTGACAACATCTTCCATGTCCCGGCTTTTAACTGATACAGCGCTTACAATTTCCCAATGCTTTCCCAGTCTGACTATAGTAGGAACCAGATATATGCCAATGGAACTTTGTGTTGCCGGTGATAATCTTAGAACTGGCAGGACCATACTATCCGACTCAACTACTATGAATGCCAGACAGAGGGTGCAAACGGCGAACGCAGCCAAAGGACCTATCAATGGCTCCTTCGTAGTTTCTGCCTCATAGCCATCTCTAGAATCATATTCGAGGAGGTAGTTATGAGTCCTGTACCGGAATACAAGCCACAATAGAAAGATAACCACCGCAATGTATGAGGCAGCTCTGGAGAGAACTAGTACGGCAGCTTCAATGGCCATTTGGGAATTATCACTTGTGAAAGGGAAAAAAACAGTATAGTAGAAAAAGCGGACGCAAGGAAGACATGAGGCGGACGATGGTTTCGTTGAACGCAAACATGCGATGGCGGACACTAAGTGCTACACGACCGATACTAGGAATCTAACGAAGTCAGACTAAGGACCCTATAGAACGGGAATCGAATGAATAGTTACCAATAATTGGTGGCATAGTATGCTGCCAATGATCACAGCCTGCGTAAATCGTGTTTGGCCGCGCAAGATTACAGATATCCCCACCTAATGATATTTGTCAGGCATCACTTTCCTTAGCCAGCATTGGACCCAAGCTTACACGAAATTCTATGCTACAGCTGCCGAGGGCAGAGATCAGGCTTTGTCCCTGATTTGACGGAATGGAGCTGGGATAGATTTCGCCCAAATTGATGTCCCAGGTTCTTGCTAAACCAACTAGCGAGGCAGTAGACAGTATTATGGATATCAGTGTGTTCCGGCTGCAGATCCGAGCGGCAATGCTTGGAGGGATCAATAATAGTAGAATCGAGCTGTAATCTCTCAATAGTACGACCTTGATTACACTGGCTACCCGCGCAGGAAATCGTGTCCATGGTCTTTCATCTTCGTATGAGCTGACCTCGGTAGCAGAGATTGCCTTGATTCTGACGATATCTCTTTTGTACCAGTCGTCATCAAAGTAGAGGACGCCCTGTTGTATAGTGTCTGGCTTCGGCCTCTGAATGAACCGTACGAGGTCGAACCGGTATTCTTGACCAGTACCGGCATCTTTCCGCGAACCTATCACTATTTTCCGCTCCCGCAACAAGCTAAGTTGTGGAGTCTTAAAAGTAATTGAAGGGGTTCCAGGATTTACTGTGGATTCGCTGTAAATCTTGGTCGGATTGCGTTTCTTCCTAACCCAGCGGCAAACCACCCTCAGAAGCTTGCTTTGCATGTTTTTTCAAGACGCCAATAATTAAATAATTATTTGTTAGTCGCCAGGGCTGCAGGGCTGCTTTACGCTTCGAATGGTAGATTGCTAGATCAAGTGGTGTCTTCCCGTCGTGGTCCCATACTCTCAAGGGGAAGCCTGAGTCAGCAAAGTAGTTGACGGCAGTATAGCAGGATGCTAGAACGGCTTCGTGCAGTATACTGGTACCCAACGTGTTACTGAGGGCTCCCTCGCTCCACCTAAGCCTTTCACTCGTATCTTCGGGGGCCTCGCCCCTGAAGAAACATCGGACATGTTCGCGACTCCTGCGCTCGCTAGGAAAGTTATCAGCTTCCTGGGATACGATATTCGCACAGCCCTGAGCTATTAGTTCAGATCGAAAATTGATATCACGAGAGCCTGCCATCGTAAGTTCCAGGAAATGACGCAGGGCAGTCTTTTTTCTCCCATCACCGTCGGATTGAAGTGTAGGATTCAAGTCTCCCATCTCGAATTTATCGCTAATGAAGCACCCTTTCTGCATGAAGAGTAGGAAGAGGCGGGTTCTGAGCTTGGGTGGGAGTCTCGGATTGCACGTTGTATACCAAACGGTCTCGAGAGACGACATGGTCTTTAGTTCATATTCGCCAACCTCGCCACGACAAAGCCATGCTACAGTAGAGAAAACCCGGTCGTCTAGAGTATTGTGTGGCCACCTCCTTTGTGGAACTATAGCCCTAATCTCGTTGTTGTGCACAGAGTATTTGAGAAAGAATTCGAGACAATTCATACAAGGGACCTTTTTCCTTATTGTAGGCTCGTTCCAACAACAGAGCTTAATCCTGCTTCGTAACCTAGCACAAGCATTGACTTGGTCATCAAGGTCTCGCATTTCGTAAGATATCATTGCCGTCATATCATGATGTTGGAGACTAAATCGTAAATTTGCTAATGCGTCATGGTACAGACCACCCCGATCGTACAAGGAAGACGGGAAAGAAAGATCGTGATCAAGTTCATGTAAACCGTCGTCATGCTCCAGTGGTTGCAGACCATCCACGTCCCTTACAAATTTGATTGGATCAGATACGTGATGGAAAATTTCTTCAAATACCTGTTGCTCTTGACTTTCATGTCTCAAAGCTGGAAAAAAGGGTCGGATATGGGCCATCTAATGCTTCGCGTTCGCATTCTTGGCCTCCTCCTCTTCCACTATCGAGTCAAAGCTCTTGAACAGCCCAATCCCTCCTATAAACGTCATGAAAATCCACTTCCACCACAGCTTGCTAAACCTTGGGATTGAATGTTTTTCCAAGCGAGTTTGATCCATATTGTATGCTTCCCACGAGTGCAGAGCAATCATCGGATATAGAACCAAGGGTTGTATTGTATGGCAGAATTTGTTGAAATTCGGAACGTGTCTCATCACTGTATCGTAGACCAGTGCCCCAGGTTCAAAATTCGATCGCTTGGAAAAGACCACAAACGTCACAGCTGCAGCGACAAAAACCACGCCCATGACTCCTTTCGGGCCCCTGAATTTCTTCACTGTTATATTCGAGCGATTCAGACCCGCCACGGCCTCAGCATCCATTGCGACGACCCTTGGACGCGCTTCTGACCAGGACGTCATCGGCGGCTTTATGGGGATAGTATGAGGTTTTCCATTGCTGGCTAGGATTGTAAGGGAGTCGAATGTGATATCGGCCAGCTTGGCGTTGCGCGCAGAGAAGGAAGAGACATGGCAGAAGTGCTCAAGGTAGCGGATTAGAGAGTCTTGGTGGTCGGTGTTCATGTGAGTAATGATGCGCTGCTTGGCGGCGGCGTCTTTTGCTGCCTGGTCTGCCATTTTGGGGCTGGACTAGCTGGTGCCAGTGAGTTGGCTGATGAATACTGTTTAGAGAGTAGATATTCGGTTGCCGACTTCGATGATGTTGTCGAGACAAAGCTTGGACTTGGGCTTTTCTTAGAATAGCTCCCGTCCCGAGCCTCGGCAGACAACCCTTGGGCCATGTCGCTTCGTACACGACATCTCTTCAACCAGCGAGAAACCAGCACATTATCCTTCTGTCCCATCCGCCGTGGATACAATTGATGGTGTGACACTGCTCGTGGAGCGGGCCAAATGCTCTTTCAATCATAGCTCGAACTGCGTATCATGTCACCGATTGTGTCGGGTCTCCTGAAACACTTTCTCTGCCGCATCTGCAAGAGACTCGTGCGGCAGTTTAGAGTGCCCTTCAGTCCCTCCGTTTTCTCCGCTCAGGTCGCATACACCAGTTCAAAAATAGCTTCTGTACCTCCGCAAAAACACTGCTATCCTTGCCTGGCCCTCAGTGCATCGTTAGGCGAATAAAAGCAGCCGTCAACCGAGCCATATGCAAGCTCTCAAGCTTATTTTCCCTCTAAGGTTTCATCCTACAACGCTTTCGAAGAGTCTAAAGCCCTTTCCCTTATACCACTATAGTTTCTGACACGCAGCTCTACTCGATAAAACCGCTCATATCGGAACCCATCGCCGAATGCAGCTTTAGTGGATCGTGCCCTTCCTGCAGAAAAGGAGGAACGCTCGATGCCTTTCTCCTGGCCGTGAGTAGAATTATCTAGTATCTATAGCAGACTCTGCACTTCCCGGTGGGCAACCTGAGTTAGACCAATGTTTCAACGTGGCACACACCGGATTTTGTCGATGATTTGAGAGGGCTTTGGAATCATGTTGCGTAACAGCGCTCTACGGATTATCATGAAGAAGCGACAAGCATTGATCGACATCAAGGATATCATAGTTCCGATCCGCAGATGTTTCGCGTACCGTCTTCTGATCTCTGCTCTTCCTTTCATTGATTATATATACGAGAAGCTTTCTGTCAAAGTGACACCTAAGCGCCTTCGTCTTCCTTTGCCCACCTACCATAATGAAGTCCTCCGTGTCGCTCTGTTCTGCTATCTTGCTACCTGTCTTAACACTTGCAATTCCGCTATCTCAATTAGATGCCTCCGCAAATACTCAACAGTCGGTTGACGCCGCCAACACCGTTAACTCCTCGGCTCTTAACTCCCCCTTCGCATCTGCCCACCATATGGGCCACGGCCCCGTAGTCCTGCCCTCCTCATCTACCGGCGACGGTGCCAACGGATCAACGCACCACAGACATGCGAACAGGACCGTGGTCCATCAGACCTACGAATGCGATCAGCGTGTCCACATCGAATATCTCATCGACACTGTGCTTCTCGACAGAGCCAGGGGTAACCCGGGGTGCAGACAGGTGGCGAATGCGTATAACAGAACCGCCCACGCCAACTCCAGCACCCCATCGCAAAACTTGTCCAACCCCGCCTACATTGGCGGTGGCGAGGCCGCCGCACCACCGGGGTATCAGCCGTCCGCGTCGTTGGAGTCTTCGACAACGACAGGCGGGAATACGACAATGGTCGCCGTCCGCATCGAGCAAAGTACCCACGGAACAGTAACCACGACGACAATACGGATAAAGCAGCACATGAACCCTGACATTTCCCCCCCAATTCCTGACACTCCTCTCCCCACATATAACGACACTGCTACTCCAGGTACGCCCCCTCCCATGAGCAACACAGCAAATTCACCGGGTTCGCCCAATCCAAACAGCGATGCAGTTCCACCCCCTCCAGACCCTACGACCCACAATGGAACAACCCCATATGCGCTTCCGCCAGGGTTTACCGGACCTTGAGACTAAGAGTTTCGAGCTCGTGGGGAAACTATTTGGCGCTGAACGGGTCAGATACCCTTGTTGACGAAGGCATGAAAAGTGCGCAACCGCAATGGACATTGCGGGAACGAAAACCCAGTCGGAAAATGGTTGGTCCCTTGGCGTATATAGTGTAGTTCGTTCCATACCATCGCAAAAACAATTCTAACAGTTCTCCTCGCTCTAAGCATTACATTTTCCCAAATGTCATGGCTTTTTGCACTCTAAACACCATCATACCCTTCCCCCTCCCTCCCCCTACCCATCCTTCCAAGCCCACCAAAAACCCATCAAATCCCGCATCCAGTATCCCCGCTGCAATCCGCCAACCCTCTCCCACATCCATACCCCACACCATCATAGCAGAAGAAAATCGCAGCAGACGACCTTCACCATTGCCGTTGTAGCTTTGTAGATAATAGGAGTTAAGGATGCAAGTTAGTTAGTTGAATCAGTATGGTTGAGATGAGATGGCGAGATGATTAGAAAAGGGAGGGGCTTGGGATTGAGATGCGGAGATGGAAGACGAAAAAGCAAAAACACAAAAACCACAAGCGTGTGTAAAAAAAACAAATCCAATATCAAAAACTTTTTGTAAAGAGACGAACTCGAATCAATGTTGAGCTTGAAAAGCACGATATCACATCTCCATCGCTCAGCAGCGATGTGTGTTTCGCGAGTGATGAGGATTTTTATAAAAGGGGGTTGGTGGCACCGCTGAAGAGAGGTGGTGGTGGTGGTGGTGGATGGAATGTGTCCTCCCCGAAAAAGGGCCTCGTCGACGGCCACAGTGACACCCGCTACAGTACTGTACCTTAGTGGCTCACTGTTTATTTTCAAAAACTTTAAAGTGCTGTAGAAAGGCCACTAAGGTATCAATGTTTATAGCTTCTTGCGATTATTCACTACAGCCAAAGGCTAGTATGTAGAGGGCACGGATTTGCCCAATGAAGCTGTTTCTTGATAACTCATCTGTACTTGACGTTGACATTGCTGGAAATCGAATGCTAAGCACTCATCTAAACCGGGCACCCAATCGCATCTGGAGGTCACGTCTGATTCCTCACCCTCGCAGCATCACTGCCCGCCTTCTCCCCTTCTTGCACCGTCAAAAACCCATACCCACTCTTCTTCCTCCTGCCCCTGCGATCCCCATACTTTTCATCAAACTTCCTGATCGCGCTTAGACTGCCCATGTCCTCGCTCACACTCGCGCTAATTTCCTCCATTGCCATTTTGAAGTGGCGCTCGTATAGCGTACGTTTCTCGGGGTACTTATGCTCCTCTGAAGCGGTCTTTGCGACGTCGAATTCTTCACGCACGCAGGCGAGCGCGGCGGCGACGGCAAGGTTCTTGAGGTCGGAGCCGGAGTAAAAGGGGGTTTGGGACGCGAGTGCGGTAAGGGAGACGGATGGGTCGAGAAGCTCGTCTTTAAGGTGGATTTTAAGGATTTCTTCACGGTCTTTTTCGATGGGAAGGTCGACGAGAAGGCGGCGCGGGAGGCGGCGGAGAGAGGCTTCATCGAGGTCGAAGGGGCGGTTGGTGGCTACCATGATGAACGCAGACATGTCGTTCATACCGTCCCATTCGCGCAGGAACTGGTTGATGAGTTCTCGGTGGCTGGTTCGGTTGCTGGAACCACTGCGCGAGCCGAGAATGGCGTCGGCTTCGTCGATGAAGACGATACAGGGTGTGAGTTTCTTCGCCAAGCTGAAGATGGCCCTGACGTTTTTCTCGCCTTCGCCAACGTACATATCGTACACATCTATGTGCCGTTAATAGTGATCAGGAACAGCATGTATCGACGTGCTTACCAGATCCGCTAACTTCGAGGACCGTCGCTCCACTCTCTTTTGCCACAGCCTTTGCCAACAGCGTCTTTCCTGTGCCTGGAGGCCCGTAAAGGAGAAGACCCGGTATTCTATCTGTTGCAAGAACACCATAGGTGAAAGCGTCAGGCCTTACTAAAGACAAGGAGGTAAGGTTCTTAAGGGCGTCTATTGTCGCAGGCGGAGCCCGCACATCCGCAAAGGTTGTGCGGATACTTTCTGGATCAACCACTCCATTTAGCAACTTTTTCTCGTGCTTGTTGCACGTCTTGCGCAATCTCTTCATTCGCTGTTCGCTCTCATCGCTCGACATAATCGCGCCTAGTTTGGTGGACTTAAGCGATCTAAAATTCTTGCCTGCTTTTTCCTTTTCGGTTTCTTTCGCCGCCCATTCGAACTTTTTGGAATCGCTTAGCTCGATCAGTGCTAATGCATCCTCGATGTGCTTGATTGTCATCTCCGAACCGTCTGTAAGCGAGCCAAGTGCAACTGTAGCAACGCGGTGAACACGATCCAAAGACCAGACGGACAGATCCATTTCCGATAGAAAAACGGCCGAAGATGCCAAGTCCAATTCTTCCTGAGCGTCAAGCTTACTTACGAGTGCGGGATCAGCAGTGAGACGGCGTAACATATCCTGAAGATGTCGCTGATTGACCATTCTAATCCTGTGCTTGGTGTCACGCTCGAGTTTTGATTCTGGGACATTCAACGGCGTTATGATAGTTCTGGTTGGCCCTCGCTCCTGTTGTGACTGAACACTCTTAAAACCTGCCTCCGAAAAAGATGGAATAAGGTCTCGAGAAGAAGTAGTACCCACAATGAGGATTCTTTGACCCTCTTTCCGTCGTCTCTGTACAATCTCGTGTACTTTGTCAAGAACCTTACCACCAGTGAAAGTAGCATTTATCTCCGGATAATCTTCGATGTGGATGATGAGACTTCGTGGCTCCGAACTAGCAGTGGTTAATGGGCCATTCTCCGTTGCTTGTTCAATAGACACATCATTAGGAGGTGCTTGATCCTCCGACATAGGGATATTAGTAGATTTATTTGGCTCGCCCTTCAATTCCAATCTCCGTTTGATTTCGCAAGCATCAATTAGAGTCTCAATGAATATACCCATCTTCAGGTCCTTTTCAGTGGGTGGTGGCACTACCCTTACTAATCTCGAAGAGGAGCTTGGTTGCTGGGGACTGGACGACAGTATTTGAGGAATTCTGCTCATTATACCAGCAAAGCTTGCGAAGGGTGTTATTCCTATGCCTGAGTTGGAAAAGGAAATTGGTTTAGGCCGGCCCTTGTCGTCTTCATCTTCAGCCTCATCATATTCTTCTACATCCGCAGGATCCTCGATCCACTGTGAACCACCAGACATAGTCATTAGATGAGCATCGTAACTCAACGAGCTCAAGGAACCATGCGAGACCCTGTTTGGGTCTTCCAGATAATCGCTTCCAAGCTGAGCAAGATCTTGTGCATCAAGCTTGATTAGGTCCGTAGCGTGCGACCCCATCATTCCCTTGACTAGCATATTTAGATAAGGAGTGCCACCGTCCTTCGGACAGTGCAATACAAGATGAGGCTTTGGGGATCTCCAATTATGAGAACAGTCTTTTGTAGGGACTTGAAGGCCCGCTGACACTAATGTACTGATTTCGGCCACAATTTGGTCTTCAAGCGGCAAACCTTCTTCGTCCAGGTTAGGGGTGGGCGCGGAAGACTCTTCTTCTGCCGCGGTCTCGGAGTCTTTAGCTTCAACATCAGATACTGCGTTGGAAGTAGTCGGCATGACTAAATCTTCTGTGTTTTGAGCTTTTGTGGGATGGTGTTGCACTGGAGACCCGATGCCGGCCTCATTCACCTTCTCGATATAGGACTCTCGAAGAATCACATTCCGGTCCATGAACCATTGTGGAATATGGAACGGTGGGATCTCTTTCTTCTTGTTGATGCCCCTATTGGCTCTCTTTATCCCCGAGCCATAGTAGCTTCTGTCTGTAGGCCTGGGTGGCTTCTGTGGCGCGCCGTTTCCCCCATCTGGGCCACTTTCCACCTCTTGGGTACCGTCATATGGATCGGAAATGGGCGTCCCGGTTTCGGCGATATGGTTCCATGTTGCCTCTGGTGCGATCGCAGGATCATCTTCGCGGCGCTGGCTCGGTGAAGAATAGAATGTTCGGCGCGGAAGAGGAAGAGGAAAGCGGCGACCAACGATGAACCGGCAAGGTTGAGGGCATGTGTTATTATGGATAACCCTGGCTGCTCGCCATATAGGAGTACGCATCAAGTCACCGTGCAGAAGTGCATAGAAGGTGTGGTTGCTAGTTGAGAAAGCTCAAGAACAAGGCTTGCGGAATTAAACAAACGCCGCAACGGCCGGGCGCTTCTTTGTAAGCGCGTCCCAGGGGTTATCATGATTAGGAGTTTAGGACCCGACATGATTCAGTACCAGCGAGTACCAACGACATCTTCTAACCTTAAAACAGAGTACGTTATATTTGAATCGTACAATCAGTGTCCAGTCGTATTTGTATCACGGAATGTGACTTGTTTAAGCCCGGGAATAGACATAGCACAGCTCGGTTACGAAACAGGGACACCGAACAATTAAGAGCGAACATCATACAAAACCAATCTTATAATGGGATTCAACGATTGATCTGATTGCTGTCAAGAACTACAGATACCTTTGCATATCCTTTGCTACTCTAGAAAGTCTCCTATGTTTCCTTGTTGCATCTCTACCTAGTTGACAAGACCATTGTAACCATTTTGCTTAATCTCCGTGTGCTTCGTACCTTTCTTGACTGCAAATGCATCCGTCTTCGGTGGGTCGAGCGGCATGGACAAGCCCACTCGATCCTGGGTGCTGTATTTCTCAACATTCCCGCCCTCGTCACAGTGTGTAATGGGTTCTTTACGGCGTGTGTCGACAAGTAGTCGAATCAAGTCGGGCCTCATGTAGTGGCCACCCTGGAAGATATTAGCTTGTGAGGTGGAACGGGAGACAAAAAGCATCGCAGCAAGCGTACAATGTCGGCAAGAGCTTTGCTAAGATGAGCTTCGTCGAGATCAATCTATGAAGGTGTTAGCTTCTGCGAACATTGGACGTGGAGAAAGGACTAACATCAACCGTCACCAAGCCCTCAAAGTCTTTGTCTGGTTTAGCAAGTAAAGCTCCGTCGGGTCCAAAGATTCTGGTGTGGCCATTGTATCTGTCTGGGGTTTCCGGTTCAATATGCTCCGGGGTATTCTTGATTACACCCTCCTGTGACAGACGCTGAAAGGGGGCTAGGACAAAAGTTCCAGTCTCAATAGCATAGGCTGGTGACACGATCTCGGAGTTAGCATCGCTGACATTGGTGAATGGATCGGGGTATTTCAAGGTGTCCTTATTGGGGTAAATAGGCCAGGCGGCGACATGGACCTGGAACGATTAGTGACAGTTCCCCAAGTGGTGAGGCAAGTTATCACCTGTTCTCCCGCGGAAGCATTCATAGCCTTCAAGAAGGGGTTCATATTCTCCCAGCAGTTCAACTGTCCGATTCGGCCAATGTCGGTATCCACGACACTCTCGAATGTGTCTCCTGCTCCGTCTCCAAAGATCAAGCGCTCGACATGGGTAGGCTTAATCTTGCGGCGGTGGTTGATAATATCACCGGTCGGCGAGATCATGACTTGTGCTAGATGCAGAGAAGCCATGTCAATCTCACTGTAGCCCATTGAGACATAGATCTGGTTTTCGCGAGCAGCAGCGCGGATCCGCCGCATTTCATCAGAGTCTGAAGGCAGACTATTCTGGCGATAAGCTTTAATAAAAGGGAGAGATTCTTGATAGTTGATTTTCCACATCCAGTATGGATATCCTGGGATCCCTGTAACGAAAATCAGCAATAGCCCGTAAATCGAGGAACATATAGTCAAGAGGGGAAGGTCTTGCATACAGACTTCTGGGAACGCAACGAGTTTGCATCCTGCTTTCCCTGCCTCGTTAATCCAGTGGATGGTTTTCTTTACGGAGAGTTCGAGGTCAAACCAGCCTACACAATTTTAGCCTTTAGTAATTCTATATCCTTGGCAACGAGCGAGATATACCAGGCTCGGCCTGCACGGCGGCTGCTTTGTACTTCTTGATCGTGGTGGGCATATTGTGAAAGATTAAATCTCTTCAGGGAAACAAACTTGTTCTCAATATTTTGCAATTACGTTTCGGTTTGGAAAGTGTGCTTGAAGATGCTCTATTGTAGCTGGCTCAAGGAGTTCTTTTATCACATGCCATCACCATACAGCAGATAAAGTCTATCTTCCGAGATGCATGTGCCACGTAGTTCTCAATCTCAGTTCTGTAATACGATCGCTCCCGCGTCTCCAGGAGATCATCTTCGAACATGCCGTTTTTGGCTCCTAAAACTTCAATCTGGTAACTTCTAGGTCTGCCTCTTATCTTTCCAGTCAAGCATTCCCCTCAACAACTGATCGTCAAGGCTATGATAGGGAGGCCAATAATGATTTGTCCGCAATTCATAGTCAAAGCCACATATGGACGAAGATCGATAGGTAGATCGAGATGAATACTCTCCATTGAGTACCATCAAGGTAGTATTAAAGACGCTATGGGTTTGTTATTCGGGAAGCAAATGCAAGCTGCCGTCAACTTTTAATTAACCCAGAGAATAGGATCATAGCTCGGTCCATCCCCGCACAGCTGGGGTTATTCCGATCGAAACTCGTGGCTGCATCTTTCAATGGAAATGCAACATTAGAGAACTCCGAAGCGAATCAAGTAGGAGACAACAACAGATAAAGGGTGCTATGGTGCAGACGGGGGACAAGGATGTTCTCTCTGTGGGTGTGATGATTGATACCATGCGAAGGATGGAAGAAGCAATGAGATGCCATAAAATCAAAGAACGAAACACAATGAGAGGCAGACAAGTTCTGCACGTACTAGGAAGTCTGCCTCCGCAAAGTTTAGATAAGGGTAGATAGTGAAAATATCTTGATTCTATTGGACGGCAGCGCCATCTTACCTTTGAAATCCGTTATAAGCTGTGTTACTCTTAGATTCGTGATCCTTAAGTAATACTCAGGCTCGATGCGATGATTCAATTTGTTTGGCGAGTAGCGCTTCGAAGCCTTGAGAGTCGGGTTGGTGTCGGTCGACGAGACGCCGTCGCTGACGGTAACCGCCCGACCCGTGGACCAGGCTGACTTCTCTCCAATGAATTGCTTGTATCATCGTATGCTTTTGTAGCGTATGCTTGTTGCACTGAAAGATCTCCAAGTAGTGTTTGTTGATGATAAGTACTGAGCATGTTGTGAACACGCTGCTAAATAGAGAACACTACTTTAGAGATGCTTTTGATATAGGCCCACCTATTTATAAGTAGTCATTATATCTAAGGTAGCGGTTTGCTGCTCTTAAGATCAACGATTTCATGGCGTCAAGGTCTAGTCTAGCCTTCGTGAACAAATATGAACTGCTGTTTGGCTGCCGAATATAGGCTCTGTACCGTCCTACTGTACAGCGGACGAGATATCTTGCTGCATGAAATCTATATAACTATTAAGTACTTCTTCTCGAACCAGTCTGGTTAAGCTTGATCTTAGAGGCACTAGTACTACGAGCAGTCATATTTGGAACAAGAACACGTCCAGTGGGTAGCTGAGGAGTGTGTACTTTCTATGGAACCAACCAACCTGAGGCAACCAACCTGAGGCTTTGCTTACCAATCTAGTACTAGTGTGGTTCCTTTTTCTTGCGCGGACTCCTAGGTGATATGGAGTAAAACCTCTCAACGAAATAGGTGGTGTGCAAAGTCGTAAGTTGGTCGTATGAGAAATGGGCAAGTACCTCTATATGTGGTTCTGATGATAGAACGATGCACAATGCAGTTGCTGATAAGCCGAAGCTAGTAAAAGCCAGCCAGAGAGAGTCGAAATCTCTGTTCCACCGCTTCCGAATCAAGCCAAAGAAGAGTCGCTGGAGCCCGAGCAGCAGCTTCTTGCAAAAGTTAACAAGCATTCGCTATTGAAGCAACTGCCATGTATTCCGGAGATCCGAGACCGCATTTACAAGTATGTTCTTTGTTCGGACAAGTCCGTTGTTGTGGGCGACGATATCATCAGTACCAGTATAGACGGTGGAAATTGCAATAAATGGCATCTTTCGATTCTTCTTCTTTCAAGACAAACCTACATCGAAGCCTTCCACATCTTCTACAGATACAACAACTTCTACTTCACGTCTACAAATAGATTGTACCGATTTCTGCGTAATATCGGATACGCCCGTCGCCAACACGTTACGGCCATTAAATTCTACTGGTTCGGTAGCGACTCAAAACGGGCGTTCCGCCTTCTGAAGACCTGCCAAGGCTTAAAGTTTCTGAAAACCTCGATCATTGATAATCAGCCTGATGGGTACGTGGCACTCCGCGAGGTACGGGGCCTCGAAAAGGTTACGATCGATGATTTTCCCGCACGTGATAACTACCACTTTAACCCGTCTATATACCACGATCCCCGGGAGCTCGAGCAGGCGATGATGAGGCCGCGGCTGAAGTGTTACGCAGCAAATCCTGACGAGAAGCTAGACTTGTTCAAGAGGAGACGGGAATCGTCCAAGATGACCGAGGGAGAGAACTTGGACGTAAGTACACAGGACAGGATTATAGTTATGCATCTCTTTTAGAATAATCCAAGTAGTAGAATATTGTTTATCAAAAATTCGCAGCTAGATATGCAAGGAACCAGCTAAAACCATTCATTCTGTACCAATCATAGCTACCAATCAAAACCTCGATGCCGTGGAGCTCTGCCGCCAGCAATCATTTTCGACGTACAAGGGGTCTGTTGCAATGTCATCGATCTGTGCTTTCATGCGACTGATACCGCCATCTTAACGCATAATGGATTACACGGAGGTTGATTTGCCTTCTCGTTACTGCCAGAGGCATAGAGTTTTCTTCGATCCCGAACTCCCGGTAAGGTTACTCTCAGGCGTCTGTGCAAGAGGCTAGACTAACTCACATCTTGACCATCTTCAGCCATGAACTTGGAATAAGGTTGAAGGAGAAAACCTCGCTGACGAAGCCGCATTCAACAGATTCTATGGTGGACATATGAGTACGGGTGGAATATCGCAAGAAAGGATTTAGGAATGGAAGTGGAAGCGGGATCAACAAACATGCACAGCATTAGAAACGAACCACATGTTTTTGCTTTCTCTCCCACACTTGACGTACGCCTTCTGGTCTACGCTGCACGAGCTTTCTTCGATAATCCCTCTGAACAAATTGTTGGAAATAGGGGAGATGGTAATCTCCGCCTTCATAGGGCTGGTAGGGCTGGGGCCCGCTAGTCGAGTTTACACCTTCCATTACGAGTATTCTAGTCCATAGCCTCCTAACAGCAACAACCAAATTGTCAATATGCCCCCATATGACCTCGTATTCCAACACAAATGTGATTATCCCGACTACCATTTCCACCAGACTTTAAGATATGAAGATTTGACGCTGTCGCGATCTGGAAGGGGGGCACGTGAATTCAAAACATTAGGTTTGTTGAGGAGTTTCCACACTACCACATGGAACTTGGGAGGGGTTTAGGTCTCATAGCATGCATGCGGGGGCATGGATGTCCGTTGTGTTGGAGATGTTCACATTCGGGTACAATAGTCAATCAGTGACGACCGCTGTGAATCATCCTGGCTTTTATATTCTTTGTACGATCCATCCGCTCAACTCTTCTAAGCAACCACACTTCAAAGTTCTTCCTCTCTTACCTACATCACTCCACAACAGCTTTCTCCTTCACCAAGACTTTGACTGAGTTACAACATACTCTGCTAACACCTTGAAGAGGTGTCATCCTCTCAACCTATTTAATGTAAGTCATCGCTCTCTTCCATCTTCACTCATCCATCCACGGATGATTCTTGCTTTGCTCACGCTTGCTTCTTGAACATCTGCGTTATCATGGCTAAGATAATGTTTCAGTTGACACCACCGCGCCCGGACGATCCATCAGCAAAAATGTCTCCTCAAGAATGGATTCAGCATCAGGATCGAAGATCTGCTCTGAAGAGACAGTCATCGTTCGACTTTGACGAGGATAAGCAAAAGAAGCTCAAGTTGGACCCTCGACACAAGAAAACCCATTCGACTATACTGGACTATCACACTGATATTCAATCCTCTTACGAAGACCGTGATGAGATCTGTGCAACATGTTCCCTCGACGAATTCCTCGAGGAGACAAGGGAGCTAAGAGAACAACAGCAAAAGGAGATCAAAGTATGTATAGCAAGCTCGGTAGTACCTTCAACGTCGCTTACATTCTAAATAGAAAATTCCCAGTTTGATAAAAAAGGTTACAGAGCAGGGCGCTCTGATTAAAAACCTCGAAGATAAGGACCTACAGCAGGACGCTCTGATTAAAAACCTCGAAGATAAGGACCTACAGCATGGCGCTCTGGTTAAAAACCTCGAAGATAAGGATCTACAGCATGGCGCTCTGGTTAAGAATCTCGAAGATAAGGATCTACAGAAGGATAGTCATATCAAGTCTTTGAAAGCTGAGATGGACGAGATGAAGTCTCAATTTGCAGTGCTCGACGCTCAACTTGCAGCCATCGACAACGTTCGATTGACAATGTTTGTGGCAAACCTTCTACTCGAAGCGATCAAGAAGTTAGCCAAGATACGAGGCGAACAGTTTCCAAAAGGCAACAATGATCCCGAGCACTCCACAAATCGGTATCAACAATACGCGGAGAAACTGCGTTACGACGATAGAGGCAGAGCAGCTTGGAAGAAGGACACCGGCCTTGACCCTCTCTTTCTCACAATGGTGAGGAACTTGAAAAATCATCAGATCCAACGGAATGACGCAGCTCACGAAACACAATACCAATTTGCGCGGCTGCTACTGTCGAACCGTTACAGAAACGAGGATGAACATCGGTTATACGGTGAATTGTTCGAATGGGTTTATGGCATGACTGTCGAAGTGGCAGCCAAGGTGGAACAGAATCCTACGCCTTTCGCACCAAATGAGATAGGAGCTGTGAAAGCATACCTTAAGAAGAAGGTAGCCTTCTCGGCTGGCAAAGAAGAAAGCGGAAACCCATAGGAGGATACCATTGCGAGTAAGAGGCGGCCTGGTTTTCATGAGTAGACCAAGATATCCAAATCAAAGCTACTTTAGACTTCAAATTTCATTGTGCTTCGATAGCTTGCTGGTTAGGGGGCCTCAAAAATGTATTTCTAGAAGCAAACCATAGATCAACGGATTTGGTTACTTCGACATAATTGATCGCTTGAAATCTTCAATGGAGTTGCTAGTTATTCACTTAGATACGCACGAGTGGGGTGCAGGAAGTTTAGTAAACAATGACCGGTCTTCAAAGAAATATCCACATAGACAGTAAGGGGTTACAGCTGGCGGGGGGTTGGAAAAGTTGAGCCAGGGCCGGAACCTTTTTTTTTTCCCCCGCCCCAGCTCAACTTTCTGCATATGCTAACCATGGGCTCAAGAATTCGATTCTATTAAGCTAAAATGGCTAGAGAACAGAACAGACATATGCCTCGCTCATGCGCGATATTCTGACCAAAATCGCAAGAGCGAAGTATTTGTAGCAGTGCATATATGCGAATCATGAACTCAACTTCAAGTGACATGCTCATCCACAAGCTATCGCTCACGTTTATCTTCATCAGATTCTATCTCGTGCATTTTTTCTTCTTTCATTCTCGTTGTTCTGCTCATGATTCGCATCGTCACTTTTCTCATGAGTTTTCTTTTTGGTAGATAGTGCGCGGCATTGCGAAACTGCGACTCTCACATTCAAATCATTTAGTCAACCTGTGATCTTATTCGCTCGATTTTCAGCGTCGATGCTTTCGTCGTTCATTGATGTTTCTTTACTATGCTCAGTTGATGCTGCGCATATGCACAGTCGAGGCCTTCAGTGACCAGATGTGAATCTTTTTGTAGTCTCGCTTAATGGTCTTGATATGTATGTGCTTCGCATAGGCCCCGAAGCTTTTCCAACCCGACGTCAAGTCTTATTTCTGACCCCGGGCCCCGGCTCAACTTTTCCAACCCCCCACGAGCTGAAACCCGGGTGGGGAGCATGTAGGATGGTGAGTAGGGTGGTGAGTAGGCGAACGAGTAGGTAGGTGAGTTGGTAGCTGAATATGTAGGTAGGCGAGCATGTAGGATGGTGAGTAGGGTGGCGAGCATGTAGGGTGGTGAGTAGGATGGTGAGCCTGTAGGGTGGTGAGTAGGGTGGTGAGTAGGGTGGTGAGCATGTAGGGTGGTGGGTAGGGTGGTGGCTGGGCCGGCTGCAAAATTTCGTCGAAGCCTAGGCAAGATTTCAAGATTCTCGGCAGGATTTCAAGCAAGATTCGCTCAGAGGTGCTACTATGTAATGTGACTTCTTATCAGCCCGAAGTCAGCCCGAGGCATATCTTCTAATATCATTCATTCTATACTGCTGAAGTTTGTCTTTTCTAAACATCTACTCGTTTTCACATTAAATCAGTTCTACAAAAATGATTTGCTGAACATCAAGAATCTATCATGTTAATTTACTGAACCAACTACCTGGTCTGAGAATTAGATACTTGACAAAATGACCGTTCACGATGAATCTAGCTGCCTGACAAACAAATCTACATGACGGTTTCACAATATCCGTCGCTGCATAGATAATTGAAGAATCGAATGTTAGTATCGGACGTGATGCATAGTATCATTGTGTATTTCGTGTATATAGCGTACTATGCGTCGACTACCTATATTGAGTCTCCCAGACCAGCTGAGCCATACATGGCTTCCCTCAACGTCATCAAACTTCCCTTCTGAGACCTTTAATTAAATCATCAACGATCCTTGCAGGAGTGCTGTCCAAGTATATTCCTTTTGTTCTATGACAATCCCAGTCTATTTCTTTACGCCCCTTCAGCTCATCTCAATGGCAGCTCATACTTCTTCCTCTCCGCTTCCGCCTTTCTATCTTTCTCAAGCATAGCTTTTGTCTCCGCTGCTCTCGACACTTCATCTCCATGCTGTGTCTTCCCTGTTTTCAATCTCTTCGGCACATACGACATCGTACTAGACACTAGCCCTTTATCGGTCTTCTCCTGCACCTCCCTCTCCATCTTCGCTGCCTCTTCCTCTTCGCCTCCCTCTTTAGCTCCACCCTCGGAGTCCCTCTTCCTCTTTTCTTCCTCATCCATCTTATGCAACGCATGCTCTTCTTTCTGCACTTCTTCCGCCGAAATACCCTCAAATCCGATCTTCTGTAGTATGTGACCGATGAGGTAACGATACCTCAGATGCCCGCTAACGCTCTCGCTGACATCCACATTCTCCACTCCAGGTAACCCTTCAATCTTCTGCAGTCCAGCAATTCCATACTGGATGCTACTCGTCCTGTAGAGAAAACCAAGCACATAGTCGTTCTCGCTATAAACATTCACGAGACGGTTCGAAACGACGCTGCGAACGATACGCCAGTCGCTAGTATCGCTGGGTGTGGGCGCGCCGATCAAGACAACGGACTCGACAAGCCCGAAAGCGCGGCGGCGGGCGAGGGTTTGGAGACAAGTATAGATGACACGGGCGCCGAGTGAGTATCCAATGAGACTAACGGGGCGTTCGCCTTGGGCCTTGTTGATAAGAGCGTCAGCGAGCACCTCGCCCGCTTTATCCGCACGGCTCTTTGCAACGCTAAACGGATTATCTACGACTCTAGATACCTTCAGTAGCGCCAGCGGCCACATTGCCGCCATTAAGCTCGCAAAAATCGTGCGCCTGAGCACTTCTTGTTTTGCATAACCCCAGGCCGCGCTGCTGACCATGGTGGTCAAGGAATTGCCTAAGTTGAGCAGGGCTTCGAGTTCCCAGCGGAGAGCGAAGACTTCAGAGGAGGTGGGGGCGAGGACGTGCCAGGGTGTGAGGATTTCCGGCTTGGAGGTCAGCCAGCCGGTTATGCCTATTGTAACGCGGAGGCGGCGGGAGGAGGGGTCGGAGACGGCGTCTTTTTCGGTATGGGTGAGGTGTTCTTGACTGGCGGTTCTGTCTGCCGCTGCGTCTATTTGGTCGAAGCTTGTGGGAGGTTTGCTATCATGCTTCGTGCCCGCGTGCTTCTCATTTTGGTCTTTGTGACTTCCATGAACAGGGAGGAACGCAAAATCTTCAACCTCCCGCGCATAAGCGTCCATCATCTGCCCAGTCATTTTGCCTCCATATGCCCCAAATAAACCTCCCACAATCAATGTGCTTCCAGCCACACTACCTAGATATCCTGCTGCAGCTGTTGCACCGAGTCCAAGTCCGCCCATGACACTACCAACACCTGCTGCAACCAATGGCGCTGCTAGTCCACCAGTAACGCCGATAAGTGCGGCACCGGCAACGGACGCTAGACCCACTTTCCATTTCCTCAATTGCTTGTTCTCTTCTGCTTTTTTCTGAGCTTCGGTCTCTCCGGACATTTGTTTCGCAGCTTCAAGAAGGCCTTTTGCGACTTTCTTTTCATCGGATATGAGGACCGCGAGTGGTAGATTAAGGGATGATGTGAGGTAGAGGAGGAGTACGCGAGATGGAGCAACATAGTGTTCGAGGGAGAGCAAAAGGAGGAGTATGGAATGTACAATCAAGATCTTGGTGGGTTCTTCGAGCAAAGAAAGCTGAGTCGATACTGGAGGGTATAGAGCGGTTAGGACAGAATCAGGCGTAACGTTCTGGGATCCCGTGGTCTCAGGATTTATCTTCTTATCTGGGGAAGAATTCAGGGTGGACTTGGGCGCAGGAGTAGTCTTCATCTGCGACGATGCAGTCTCCTTGGAATTAACCACCGTTCCCACCCTTTCCATGACCTTCATCCGCCAATTGTCGAAAAACTCCAAAGAAGCTTTCTTCAACTCTTTCACCTCTGGGGCACTAAGCTCTTTCTGCCGTTTCTCTCTGAGCTTTTGCTCGCGATCAGATTGGTCGACATCAACGGATCCGGGGTCGATTCCGGAGTTCAGGATCTTTTCTTCTTCGGAGAGGCCGTGATCAGGCTTAAGAGAGAGAGTTGCCTAGGTGGATCAGAAAAGCAACAATTGATAGAGTCGCTGGGCAGCCAGCTCACAGTAGGATCAAAGTTTGACTCAATAGTCTTGCGCATAGCAGCTGTAGCACTTGCAATGAGAATGGTGAGCTCGCCCCGCTGCTCAGCGTCGAGAATCGTTGTCAGGGACTCTCCTCCATCTTCATTCTGCTTTTCCTGGGGTTGATCTCCCTCGTGAGATGCCCAAGGAACGTGTTTGAACATCGTGCTTGATTGGAAATGGTAGAGGAGGTCAGACAGTAGTTGAGCAGAAGGGATACCGAAAAACGTGGTCAAAGTACGGTACTCAGGCAGCTGTATAGGGCTGATCCTACTGAGAGCTTTGACGTCACTGACAGCCTTTGAGGTGTCGGAAGAAAAAGTCGTCAGGCATCAAATTAAGCGATTCTCACCAAACACCGTAAAACCTGTGGAGGAGAGTTCTAATTTTCACTACTTTACATTCATGAATGCGGTTCAACAACTTGCGATTCTATAATATAGATGCTTATGAGCTTTTCGTGAGGATTTGATAGAGTTCGAGAGATAAATCCTTGAGATTAAAGTACATACGTTTTGGTGAGGATCAAAGGTCGAGAGTAGCGGAACAATTCCGCTTAATCTTGCTGTCAGTAGAATAAGAAAAAAGAAGTACCACAGTACTACCACAGTCATTGGACCGGTCCCTACTTGGGATGTGACGAAGTACTGACCGCACAACAGGGAGTTCGCTTCTGTGAGTAGAGTAGGTGTGATCGCGTTGTCGATTTGCTCGAGAAATAGGGGAGTTGGTAACCTCCGCTTCATAGGGCTGGTAGGGCTGGGGCCCGCTAGTAGAGTTCCTATTCCGTACGGAGTAGATAGCCTCCTAACAGCAACAACCAAAATATCAATATGCCCCATATGACCTCGTATTCCAACAGAGTTTCAGGTCTAGCTACGTATCTTCTACTCCTGGTCGTACGAAGATGTTTTGAAATCATCATGTGTATTCCGTAATGAAGAACATGTAAAAACCGGAATACAGGCAATCATTTTATTGAGGTATCGTCTATACTATCAAATGAACTTTGGTAGCATTGCGGGTCTCATGGAACGCCGATATGCGTTGTGTTAGAGGATTTGACATTCATGAGTCGAATCAGTGAACCCCTCATTGTGAATTATCACGGATGTTATCCTAATGTTCTTTCACAATTCATTGACTCAACTCTTCACTTTACCAACTACACTTTATATCTCTTTCTGCCTGATCCATAACTATCCACAACAGATTCTTTTCCAGCTGGGTACGAATTGAGAATCAACACACTCCGCTAACACCTGAAAGAGGTATTATTCTCCCACTTTATTCGGTGTAAGTCATTACTCTTCTGTCATCCTTCTCTACTTATCTGTGCCCTGCCTGGTCCTTCCTTTGCCCACGCTTACTTCTGAAACCATTTCGTCATCATGGTCAAGCTAATGATTCAGGTAACCCCACCACGTCCGGGCGATCGATCAGCTATCATGTCAACCCAAGAGTGGATTCAGCACCCAGAGCGGAGATCTGCTCTCAAGAGACACTCGTCGATCACCTTTACTCCTCAGAAACAAAAGAAACTCAGATACGAACCTCGAGATGAGGGTACCGAGTCAATATTGGAGTATCATGCTAAGAACGAAGCCTCTCATCAAGATCGCGATGTCATAGGTGTGACATATCCCTTCGATGAGATCCTAGAGGAGTCCAAAAAGCGAAACAACGACCTCAAAGTATGTATAACTAGATCAAAGAGCTACTCACGCATCGCTTAAACTTTGAATAGCAAATACCCGGTTTGAAAGACCAGATCGCAGAGCTCAACGCCAAAGACCAAGCAAGAGATGCTCAAATGGAGGCCTTCAAGGTTCAATTTACAGCCGAAATGTCTGAGTTTAAGGCAAAGGTCGCAGCGCTCGACGCCAAGGACAAAGCACAAGATGGTGCGAGACTTAAAATGTTTTTGGCAAACCTTATTGTCAAACTCATCGACAAAGTGTCCGTAATACAAGGACGTCCCTTACCAGAAGGCAGTAATGACAACGCCCATTCGACAAACCGGTACCAGGCCTTTGCCACCAACATGCCTAATACCAAGAAATCCCAACGGAAGTGGGAGCAGGACACCTGCTTGGACCATAAATACATCAAGACAGTGAAGAACTTGGCGAAATACCAGAAGCAACGAAACAAGGCAGCCCATGAGACCGAATACGAGTTTGCTCGCCTACTTTTGTCGGACCGTTATCGCGACCAGCATGCGCACCACCATTATGGTCCGGTGTTCAAGTTCGTGTACAATATCAGCGTCGAGGATGCGGCCAAGGTGGAACGTGAAGAGGATTTTGAAGGGAAGGACGAGGTCAATTCAGACGACGAATGATGGCTAAAATACGACGTAAACAAACATCACTCTCGGTGGGTGGATCAGAAGATTAAATGAGTCTTGCAAGAGTAGGCGCTGTGAGAGCCGGTACTGGGATCTGGGGTAAATTGTGTGGATGGTTGCAGATAGAATGATTAACTGGCCAAGCAGCGCACACATGTATTTAATTCAATCTAGTCTCCGCCCATCTCACCGCGCTACGTTCCACGTGGCCGTCACGAGGGGTTGTAAAACCTTAGTAAATAACAAACGGTCTCGATGAAGATGTGCAAACGGACGGCCCATAACTCTTCCAACACGATACAAGCATCGACTCGAGTCCTGTTGCAACGTTTGTATAGCAAGAGGGAGACGAGCAAAGGTAGGTAGAGATCGATTTCAAAAGTCCGCTTGTAACAAAAACATAACACAAGAACCGATGAACCAAAAAATCTCACACGCTCAAGGCAATCTACATAATCCACCTTCCCCAGTTTTTCTATAGGAATAGCCCCCATTCTTCCTTCCTACAACTGCGCCCTTTCAACAAATACCCATTTTTTTGCAATTTGAGAGAGAGGCTTTTCTCGCCTAGTTCCCCCTTTTCGAACAGAAGAGTGCTACTGTAGGTGAGAGTTGAGTATGCCGAAGCGGTGGCTCGAGTCAAAGGCCCTTTGGAGGGAGGAATAAGTTGATTGTTATGGCTTCGTTGCGAAGGAGAATTTCTCATGTAATTGATGTGGTGCTTGTTAGGTTGTGCTTTGGGACTGCCGAGAGTATGTATGCTACATGGCTGGTGCTCACTTTGCGCGGTTGGGAGAACGGCGTTGGTTGAGATCTGACGCACCATAGATTGAATTAGGCTCGGTGTTTGTGGTTTAATCAATCACTGCATAGACTTTGGAGGCTCTCCGAGAAGTAGAGAGTTCTGTTTAGTTGAGGGTGAGAGAGGGAAGATTGCAGATTGCTAAAGTTAAAGCCTCTTTCATGTGGTGAAAGAGAGTATTGAAATGCTAAGCCAAAGCCCCTTCACCTCATTCCTGATCTCTATTCTGCATAGCTTGGCTCTTCATTCATTGAGTGTGAGCAGTCTGATCCGAATCCTCACATTTATGCGGAACTTCAGTGGACGAACTACTTATTCGCTGTATGCCATGTTCACAACCTAGTAGATTCGGCATACGACCAGCCCTTCTGAAGCTCGGCCAAACGAAGATTGACTTCTCCGAGGTCCAGTTTCCATGTACTCGGGCCTCTCTGCGGTTTCCCATCGGTCATTTGCTTCCAGTCCGCAAGCGCTGTTGAACCCAGGCCGGCAACGCAGACGATTTTTCCCTTTGTGTTTTCAGCAGCTCTCCCCAGGATCTGTAGCGAGTGCTCAATATGGTCTGGTTCGTGAAATGTATACCGAAAGCGTTTCTCACAGTATCTAAAACCCTCCTGTCCGTCGAATACTTTGATGACCTCGGTAGAATCCGCATCCAAATATTCTCCAGCTCTACCATAATTATCACTATAAGGCCAGAGAGACAAGGTATTTTCCCGAAGGCCATGTGGTTTATGATTTTGTGACGCTTCAAAGACATAGAAACAAGGAGTACTGTAGTCACCTTCTTCAATGTCTTCAGCCTTGTAGTCGAAAGATGCTGCGATCGCCCTATGCAGCTGGCTGAATGTGACCGACGGGGGAACGCTCAGAAGTCTACTGACGACAGGCTTAGTTGAATGCAGAAGGGTGATCTGTATGAGGAAGTTTCGCGCTGCTTGCACGGTTGCCAAGTTGGGGACCGCTGGGGTTGGAGGTCAGCGGAGGGCCTGCTGTGATTACTGATCCTTCCTGGCTTACTGCTTATAAGAGCCTTTCCCATATGTTCAGTATTCTCGTAACCTGCCATGGTGTTGACCGTGCCCCTTGTCGCTGCCTAAGGCGAGGAGCTGTGATAGCATTGTCACGATTAGCTACACGTTCTCCAGACAAGACCCTACTAGTGTCTTAGTGAATTTATGGGCGGATGAACTTACATACTTGTAGACGATGGATCAGGGCTCCTTCGGACCTGAAATACAGTATATGATACTAGTTAGGAGGTTACGTCAGATATAGATTCTTGATAGTTCAACTGACTTGTCGTTACTTCTTGACCGGGGTTTCAGGGATCCATATGGTTTGAGATCGTTTGTCAAGATGGAAAGAGGTAGGTTGCGGTGAAATTTCGGTTTTATGCAGGCATCTCATTCACCCAGAGCGCCAGCGCCACGGTGTCTTCGATTCTGAACGCAGGGAGTTGCATCACTACGGCTTGTGAATTCCCATCAGCTATGGAAAGGAGAGCAACTATAGATGAAAGTAATTGGGGTGCATGGAAGCAATGTCTTCCAATTCTTAGTATGTGTCCTACAGCACGTCTTTAATTTGAGAGCTGCAAGCTTTGTTCAAGATCGTTCCACCTTCCCTTTCTTAATGGGTCCAGCATCCGGACTTGAGCAATCCAGTCCTGGATCTGGCCTTCTCGAACAGGCCATGCGTTGTTCAACGCTCTGTGACATGTACAGAGTTGTATCAAGGCCTTGTAGATCCAGTTACAATCTTCCGCACCATCCAGCATATCTAGGAGATTTGCCAATTCTTTTATCACGTATGTTAGCTTCTCATCAGTGGTTAGAAATGGCGCCATAGATTTTGATGCACATTCCGGGTCAAAGGTGCACATCAAGTACTGATGGTAGAACCACAGTGACTGATCATTGGAATCGGTCCACAACCCTCGTTGGATAAGTTCAAGCTCTAGAGACGGATTAGTATCGTGGAGTATTTGATGCCAACACAATAGAGTACCCTTGTCTAGGAAGTTGCGTCTCGCCGTTTCATCCGCTTTCCGTTCATCTAAAAGCCTTGGAATGAGTTTACTTCGGTTATGCCAAGCGGAGAAGTTTGAGAGGTTCGATTCGATCATCTTGGTTGTATAGGTGAACTCTTCTTCAGTCATACTACGTGTAGTACCTCCGGCATTCAATAGATTGCTTTCTAAAGCTGCGACGACCGTCCTTCGATAACCCCAGCCAAGGAAATTTCTACTGTCCATGCTAAGCATTTTGCTTGCTAAGCCAAGTTCTTGCTGCCAAAACCGACGTGCATCAATTGTCGGTAGCAGCTTCGACGACTCTTCAAGTAACCATAGACGGTAATTCCATATCCAGTAACACTTGGGGAATTTTCTAAGTAAGGGAAAGAGGAAATCAAGATCATTGGAAACAAGCTCGAAGATGGCTTTGTTCCTCTCTGTGCTTTTTACTTCGTGCTCTCTATTCGATCCTTCTTGAGAACCATCGGAAAATTGATGCTGCATTATCAGTCGGCGATGGTTCCATACTGTATAGTACTCCGGATTCTTCTTTAGTAGCTTTGAAGTCAACTGCAATACTTCATAACTATACTGCCGCTGTTGGATCTAGCAGTAGATTAGTAGTACACTAGAATTACTCTGTCCGCCGTACTTTACTGTTGACACTGTCTACTAGTAACCAATATTCTTTTATATCCTGTAGCTCTCTTTCCCGTGCTTGAGCCGACTGCGGCTGGCCCCCACTAACTCTAGGTACACCATGCTGATTATGTTAGTAGCGGTCCATCGAGTCAGAGCTGGTTCAGTACATACACTGGCCATATTGAGGATGCGAGGTGACTGGTGATGATGATAAGAAGGCTGTGCGGTGAACGATGACCGTAAGGCAGTCGCCCCTGCCGACTTTAGCCTGATGTCAGCCCTATCACGCTCATCTTCTCGGATCAGTTGGGTATTAGGGATTTCTCCCAACGTGCATCACGCATTGAATTAACCATTACTAACAAACTCTACAGATATTCATAGACTCTGGGTTTCATAATTGGGAACCCCCCAATCGTTCTCGCTCTAGCCTTTCGTTTCATCAAGCTTTTTTACTTTACTTTCGCTATCGGCACGATGCCACATGTGGTATCAGCTTCTGCAGATGACTTTCACTTTTCTACAAAGCTTTCTTTTGCTGGTCTATCTCATCGCTACTCGGAAGATGCGCTCCTTCTTTCCCGCAAAGTCCAAGCTACTGGTCGTTCAACAAGAACTAAGACTGATCGTTCGCAACAATCGTTCACTGGAGGCCTACCATCTCCACCCGCCTCCGAGTCCGGCGAAGCTGAGACATTGACGCTGGAGACCAACGACGAGCAACAATTTTCCGCGATGGGACTCCCACAGACACCAGTCTCGGACACTGAGAGTAGGAAAACCATCAATTCCTTTCCATTTCCTCGCACTCCAACCCCGGAATTTCAGACTGACTCAAGGATTGCTCTGTTACCCACCACTCGTACATTATCTGGGGCAGGCAAACATGTTGAAGACCTTGATGCATTTCCGTTCCCGCTTGAGCCCTTACATGACCGTGTTTTTGATTTGGGTGCCAGAGAAGACCGCGGAAGACGTCAGGACTCAAAGCAGCGTTGCGTAAGCACTGAGGCAAAATTGTTTACCCCTCCAGCGTCGCCAGATCGCTATATCTCGAGCCGCTACTCGGCACAAGCTCGGTCCAGTACTTTTCGCACCAGCAAGTCTCCGCAAGAGCTGTCGGGTACAGAGAGGCTGTTGCGTCAAAATTCGGCTAGCCCGGATCCTTTCAGAAGCCCGACACGCCTAAGAGAAGGTACGAGAGTGGGCTCTGGCAGCAATAATGGGCAACAAAGTCGATCACCATCACGTTCGTTAAGTGGACCAACCGTTCTTGGCCTACACCGAAGCCCTCTCATAGTTCAAAACAGACAAGCTAGTGTAGGCGCAGTATGGGCCGTCGGAGGTAGTACCGCCGCATCGCCCACTGGCCCCGTGCAGGGCCTACCAAATGGACGCGGCGGTGTAATCGGTAGTGGTACGAATGCACCCATGTATACATCACGCTTTCTTGACGGTGAGACACCAGACCAGGACCTAGAAAGATTAGAAGGCAGACTTGCTGCGGCATTGGATATCGATCAGACAAGCAGAATGTTGGATATTCCTGGCTCTCCGAAAAAAGCAGGACATGCCAGCACTGGCTCTCTTGCATCGAAGCGAAGATACCCTTTCATAGACTCTCGGACTCGATGGGAGCATGGGGCATGGGTTCAGGAAGGCGCACCATCACGTGAGTGAGCGTTCATCTACTCCAATGTCAAATATTATCGCATGTCCCCGAAATCTTCAGGTCCCAAGACTCTCGATAGCGGTGTGCTGATCTGGTTCCCTTCAGCGGCAGGAAAGAAACTTAAAGAAGAACAACGCGCGGTTCCGACAACTCCATTCAGATGAGTATTGATGGTCCCCTACTTATGGATATATCTGATTGTTGAGCACAGTCCTTGATGCGCCGCAGCTTCGAGATGACTTTTACTGTTCAGTACTGGCGTATTGCCATACTTCTCGAACGCTTGCGGTAGGCCTTAGCAATCGGGTATATTTATGGTCGGAAACCTTTGGCGTTCAATACCCTCGTATGGAAGAAACAGACCGCCGCAATACCTACGTTACTTCCCTATCATTCTCATCTACTGAAGGTGGCCATAGCATCCTGGCCATGGGGCGAAATGACGGCCAAATAAGCCTATGGAGCCTGTTCGACGACGACGCCAGATTTCAGTCCAGGCAGCCTAGTGCTATCGCTTGTGTTGCATTTAAGCCTGTGATCACTCGCAAGCCCTCTGAGCGATTTAGCTCAACGGTAGAAGTCGAAGAACTGCTTGTGGGTGACGAGGCCGGAAACATTCACTACTACTCCGTCGAGTGGCTGAGCAACCGAGATGTCGATATACATGGATGGCAAGGGGGACTGACACTCATAGCAAAGATCAGTGTGCATACTCAACAGATCTGTGGACTTGCTTGGTCGCCTGATGGGGAATACTTCGCTACGGGAGCAAATGATAACGCTTGCTGTCTCTTCGAAGTCAAGGATATCCTTACACCACCCAAAAGTCTGCACAGTCTTACACCAGTACAGAGGTATCCTTTACAGGAGCTTATGACAGATTTTGGGTTACCAAATCCAGTTCGCAGTTCAACTTCGGAACAAAAGATCACCAGCATTCTCGGTGATGGATGGCGTGAGCATCATAACCTCCAAATGACTCAGACTCACAGTCCCTTACCCTCTGTGGTGCTTCCTCGCACTCGCTACACTCAAAGTCACCAAAATACTCTCTTCATCAGCGAAGGCCGCCAGAAACACAAATGGCTCCATAGCGCCGCAATCAAAGCGATCGCGTTCTGCCCCTGGCAACGCGGCCTCATTGCCACAGGCGGCGGATCTAACGATCGTGCGATCCACTTCTACCATACTTTTTCCGGCGCTTGCCTCGCCACAATCAATGTCCAAGCGCAAGTCACCTCGCTCATCTGGTCTACAAGCCGGCGTGAAATTGCCGCTACCTTCGGCTATGCCCAGCCAGAACACCCTTACCGCATCGCCGTTTTCTCATGGCCGGATTGCAGGCAAGTCGTCGCAATTCCGTGGGCTAGTGAGATGAGAGCCTTACTCGCAATTCCATACCCGGGTGGCCCTAACGAGATGGGAAGGCAAGTGAGGGAAGGCGAGAGGTGGTTGGGTAGGACGGCAGAGGAGGGTTGTATTGTTGTAGCATGCTCGGATGAGAGCGTTAAGTTCCATGAGGTGTGGAGCGGGTCAAGGAAGAGCACCGGAGGCAATTTGGGCCTGTTGGGGGGAAGTGATATTCTTGAAGGCCTGGAGGGCATTGAAAGGGAGGGTAAGGAAGTCATCCGCTAAAAATGGAGGGACCTAAACGGATATGAGTTCCCTTCATGGGCCCTTCATGAGTTTACCAGAGGCATTTTGGAAGTTCCCTTTGAGTCATGGGGTAAGCCAAGGTAGGAATGACCTTTCTTGCTGTTTATGCTCGCTCCCTCATTCGCGGGTAATGATTGGTGTGCAAAGGGTCATGACCGTATTATCGAAACCAGAACCGTCTAAATCACCAATATCATGACACCGAGAAGATGATAAGGTTATGTGACTTGGGATCACCTTTTGCTGCCCTGTCTCTTCATAGCTTGCAGGGATAGAATAACTCCTTCCCTCATCAATTGCATGCTAACATCTCAGTTGAGGCTAAAGATCTCAATCATATCTGCCAGATTTCTGAGCTGCTAGTAAGGTATCTTGAGTAATAAAAGGCCTGCACGTGCTAAGGAAAGTTATGGTATCGTCGCATGAACATTTGCGAAGGTCTACCAATTCTAGAAGGGGAACATGAGCAGTATAGAGAAATCAGTTCTCACTGAAGTTCATGAGCCTGCTATGAAAGATATTGGGGAGGTGAGGTTCGGAGTGGAGGGTGAAGTTGCAGACGTAGGGCTTACATTCCCTGCTAGCGCTCTCTACTAGCGCCCACACACTAAACTCGCCTACGCGAAAACCCTCAAACCTCCATACACGAGCTCCGACACACCAACTAATCCTCCCATCTTGACCAACCTCCCACCGTCAGGATGAAGCTCAACATCTCCTACCCAGCCAATGGTACCCAAAGGCTCGTTGAGATCGAAGACGAGCGCAAACTCCGCGTCTTCATGGACCGCCGCATGGGCCAAGAAGTCCCTGGCGACAGCGTCGGCGCCGAATTCAAAGGCTATGTATTCAAGATCACCGGCGGCAACGATAAGCAGGGCTTCCCCATGAAGCAAGGAATCATGCACCCTACCCGTGTTCGATTGTTGCTGGGTGAGGGCCATAGCTGTTATAGGCCGAGGCGCACAGGAGAGAGGAAGAGGAAGAGTGTGAGGGGGTGCATTGTTGCGATGGATCTGTCGGTGTTGGCCTTGAGTATCATCAAGCAGGGAGACGATGAGCTGCCGGGAATTACGGACCAGGTGCATCCTAAGCGATTGGGGCCGAAGAGAGCGACAAAGATTAGGAGATTTTTTGGGTTGTCGAAGGATGATGATGTGAGTCTTCACTACCCGAGCTGCTGGTTCTTCTGTAGTTTGAGAACCGGATGCTAATCGCTATCAATGAGCACAGGTTCGCAAATTCGTCATCCGCCGCGAAGTCACACCCAAAGGCGAAGGCAAGAAGCCATACACAAAAGCCCCTAGAATCCAGCGACTGGTCACTCCTCAACGTCTCCAACACAAGCGCCACCGAATGGCTCTCAAGCGTCGTCAAGCTGAAGCTTCAAAGGACGCTGCGGTATGCTCTACCTCTTCATGATTTGGAGCTACAGTGTTTACTAACTAATACGATACTACAGAATGAGTATGCGTCCATCCTCGCCAAGCGTGTCAACGAAGAGAAGACCAAGAAGTCGGAGCTGCGTAAGCGGAGAGCGTCGTCGATGAGGAAGTAGGGGCGGTGTATGATACGGGGATCATGGTTGAGGCTGAGGGTTAGTGGCTGATAGTCAAGGAGCTGAATGTTGATATCGGTCTTGAGGGAACTAGATGACGGGATGGCACTACGCGACGATTTCGCTGCGTTTACAGAGACCATGTAGAGCATACCAATAATCGCCGTTCGCGAATATCATGGTGTTGTTGTTTGCGGAGAGTGATTTGATATGACAATTTCGCGGATGTGTACCAAAATTCCAAAATCCCAAAATCATCTCAAGTCAATCCCGCTACTCCAAGCCATACCAGCGACCCTGCTCAAGACAAATCAAGACCTTGAGTATCATATCTCATCACCTCAACGCCATTGACCCCAAGAGGAAGTACACACAACACCTATTCCGGCGGCGCATGCCCAAACAAATAACTCACGCTCTCCCCATTATGCGTCCGCCGACACGCCTCCGCCAACGTCGCACTAATATCAATCGTCTCCAGCTTGTCACACATCTCCTTTTTCTCCCCATGCGGCACCGTATTCGTCACCACCACCCTGCTCAGCAAGCTCCCATTCAGCGTCTCGATCGCTTTCCCGCTCAAGATCCCGTGCGTCACGATCGCGACTACTTCCTTGGCGTGCCCTTCGCGGATCAGTGTGTCGGCGGCTTTTACTAAGGTACCGCAGGTGTCGGCCATGTCGTCGACGAGGATGGCGGTTTTGCCGGCGACGGAGCCGACGAGAACCATGCGGGATACTTCGTTCGGGCGGGCGCGCTCCTTGTGGATTAAGGCGAAGTTAAGGTCGAGGCGGTCGGCGAGGGAGGTGGCTCTGTGGGTGCGTTGTTAGCTGGGTTGTTCTGATGCTTTCTGCAGGTTTTCTGCACCTGCGGATCATATATACCTCTTTGCGCCCCCAGCGTCGGGGCTAACAATCACCGCGTTCGAAATGTCCAGTTTATTTCTTATCCACCGTGTCGTACTCGGCTCCGCATATAGATTGTCGACAGGTACGTTGAAGAAGCCCTGGATCTGGCTCGCATGTAGATCCATGGTTATGACATGGTTGCATCCTGCCGTCTGTAGCATGTTCGCCATGAGTTTGGCAGTTATAGGGGCCCGCGATTTGTCCTTCTTGTCTTGGCGTGCGTATGGGAAATTGGGGATGACGGCGGTGATGCGGCGCGCGGAGGCGGTTTTGCAGGCGTTGATTATGATGAGGAGCTCCATGAGACCATCGTTGATGTCGCCCGGGGCGGTGGACTGGAGTACGAAGACTGTGAGAAGAGCATTAGCGTCAGATATACAGCGAGAGAAGCCCTGGAGAAAGTCCTAGCAAAATGGAAGTTTTGGAATTGGCGGTCGTGGTTTGGGTACAGCATACCATCTTCGTCACGAACGGACTCGCCAATAGTCACTGAAGTCTCCTGGTTCGAATACTGCAGTACCATTATCTTGGTGAGCTCGATACCGAGTCTTGAACACCAGTCAGCATTCCGTCGATAAGCAACGGCGTAGCTTTCTTACTTATCAGCAACCAGCTTCGCTAGCTCGGGATGGCTATTGCCCGTGAGCAGCTTTATTGAGTTTGTTGCCATGATTGGCAAACTGTGGAATCCTCAAGGCTGCATGGTGATAGCGGTGGGAAAATTGTCGAGGTCGGAGTTTCATATGCCATGGCGGAATCATTCCGTCGTAATACATGTTTAAAAAGTACGCTGTGTTGAAACGAATCTTTTCATAGTTTACAACATCATAGTGATTCTTCACAGCGTCATGGGAGTTCTGCCGTGGTGAAGTTGTGATCTCATGTGTCACTCTTGGCTGTTCGTTCTTCTCATTGCCCCGTTTCAGAGTGCACTAAATCCGTTGAAGTTTGTTTTAAAGTATCAGATTCTTCAACCATTACTACGTCTCTTCTTCTATTCTCCAATTTCGATTACTGGCCAAGCTGCTGCTGTACTACTCCTGAGATGTTGGGGCAAACCGTACCCTTTGGGCGTTCCATTCAAAGAGTTACTTCCATTTCGACAAGAACTATAAGCCTTCGAACCTATCGGTACTAGACCCAATGTTTGTATCTTCTAAGCATTACGTTTCCGTTAAATTATCTATGTTGTTAAGGAGAGTATCCGGCGGTACTGTCAACGTGTCGTGCTACTTGGTGCAGATCATGTTGTTAAAATGTTAGGCCCAGAGGTAATGGACAACAAGACACACAGCCTCACAAGTTGCTGCTTTGCAAATGTCAGTTTGCCTCTGACATTTGCTCCTTGGAATCCATCTCGGGATAGGGAAACGCTGGATGAAACATATATTATGACAAGGGCCCGAAGATGGGAAAGTGGATTACAAAACGGACAATTTTCGAATTCGACACCATGATCCTAACCGCGTTTCATGTTGCAGTAATGTGTGTCTAATGTATAGAAAAAATCTACCGCGAGGTGAATGACTTTGATTGGCTGTGTCTGTACTCGGTTAACTCTGCGGAAGGGTTGTGAGTGGAGAGGGCGGTCATGATCTTGTTATATATTCCATTGGATATGCCCAATAAGCTACTACCTATTTAGACGTCTCGAAGAATGGCGGTAGTTACCGATATGCCTACATACAATGGGTGTTGTGGGATTGGGTACTGAGTACTGTACTGTGCAATATCTACCTTCCGATTTGGAAGTGGTATACTGGTTTGAACAAAACCTCTCGATTATTAACCTAACAACGACATCATAAAGCAAAAATACGAGCACTAGATGCAAGGGAAACGTAGGAGAGCATTCCGATAACAGACTACACAACACCGGTTTCCCAAAACCCCTACCAAAGTCGACATCAAAAACCTGCACTACCACCCGAGCAATAGCATCTCCATATACATCCCGAAGCCCCCTTCGTCAACCTACCATACAACGAGTTCTCAGCGAGTCTGCTCGAAGGCTTTGTTCGCGTGTTTCCTCTATTCTTTCTTAGCCATCCTGCGCTGCGCTTTCATTTAAACAAAGGGCTTTCGGACAACGCCCATTGTTAGCAAAATTCTCCACAGAAAAGAAAAAGAACAGACCTCGATCAACCTAAACCCCATAAATATGCCAAAAGAACTTGAGCGATACTTCAACAGCTCCACAGTTGACGATCCTTGGTCCTCTTACAGTATAACCACGCCGCAACAAACTTCCCGACCTCACATAAATCGACTTCTGGAAAGCACAGACCGACTTCTCAGACACACAACCAAGAACTACCAACAGCATGTCTCGTCTCCCAACCCCAGCCATAAACAACTCCTTCACCGTCCCCCGCACCCACACACCCCTCAAACCCCTCACCTCCATCTCCGAAACCCCCCTCACCCCTACCAAACCTCCCCACCACCTCACCTCCCCACCCCGCCCCTCCCGCCGCCCCAACCCCCCCGTCTCCCAACTCACCTCCTCACCCGCCACCCCCAGCCGCTCCGCCCGCTCCTCACCCCCCCGCCCAACCCTCACCCTCCGAATCCCCCACGCCCCCCTCCCCCTTCTCACCTACCCCGCCCTGCCCCCATGTACCGCCCCCCACTGCCCCGTCATCCCCCTCCACGCCCAAGGCCCCTACCAGCACGACGGCGAGCCTAACTCGCACCCGAACGAGCTCTTTGGCGGTAGCAACCCCCCGCCGGAGGTGTGGGAGGCGTGGGTGAGGTTTTTGATGAAGGAGGGGGGCGAGGAGGATGATGAGGATGAGGGGGTTGTGTTGGCGTTTTTGGAGTGCCATGGGGATGAAGGGTGGATGTATGAGGGGGCTTGAGATGGATGAGGAGGAAGGGGGAGTGAGGTTGAGTGAGGATTTGAGTGAGGGAGGAGCGTGAGGAGGGGGGTGTGAGTTTGAAGGGTTTTTGAGTAGGGTGTGAGTGAGAAGATGAGATTGAGCATGAAGAAATTTAGCATGAGGAGATGGATAATATTGCTGGCATTGATGCATTCTCGAGGCGTATGAAGCGAGGGGGGTTTTTTGGTCCGGAGTTAAGGACAAGACATTCCAGAATTTCGGCCTTGGATAGACTTGGAGAGCATATATATTTTCTAGCAATGAAGATGGATTTTTTTGGGAATTTTATGTATAAGATGCTGATTGGGAAGGAGCAGAACATTGGACGCTACGGTTGCTTATGAGACGGTCGTACTTGGCATAAGGTAAAAACTCAGTTAACAAGTTTTAAACGAAACAGAGTCTTCTATCGTCAGGCCCATAAACGAAGCACATATCTAGATACCTGTAGAGAAATGCTATTGTTATCAAAAGGTTACGAATAGCAAGACATTGAAAAGACAAAGACCCTTTTATACCTACTTGATTTGATTGTAAAATGTCAGTAAGAGTAATGTTGAGCGTTCATGAGCACAAGCGAAAATAAGGAGAAGTAGTTTACTAGTTTGGAAAATGTTCTCACTTGGATCATGCGACATGTTTAGCATTGAAGGAAAATAGTATGGCACAATTGGTTCTATTGTTGTGCATGAAAATGCTCTTGTTCTAAAAACGTGAAAGGTGTTGAGTAGTTCCCTGACATCTTCGAGGCCCACTCTTGTCAATGCTGCTGAAGATCAAATATTGAGAATTCTGTCTGCGACTTGATCTCTATCCGTGGGGCAAGATTCGGTACTCAGACTTCGAATTGTCACGCTTGCCCTTTGCTGTCTTCGCACTCTCCTTCGAACTCGTATTCTTCCCGCCTTTCCTCGGCTTGGGTGGACGGCGCTGACCCTCCCGATGTTTCTGGTATTTGATCTCGCTCCCGAGAAACCCGTAGTACTGCTGCTTGCCACCGTGGGCCGTGTAAAATGCTTGTAGTAGTTTCTTGTCTTCAGGAGTAAAGCCGGTGCGTTTGGCCCTTCTCGCTTCCGCGCTGTCAATCTCGCCCGGCATATAAGGGCTACAGCCTAGAAAGTATTCTTCGTCATCCACATCAAGGAAACCAACAGCTTTGTCCTCGAAGTGTTCGTCAGCCACGTCTTCTTCGTCCACCTTGCGCTTCTTGCCAGCCTTGTCTTGTTTTTCCGACTTGCGCTTTTGACCCGGCTTGTTCTGTTTGCCAGCTTCAGCACCGGTAGCAACGAGATCGTGCTTTGGGAGGAGTTGGCTAGGAGGCTCGAAAGGAGAAAGCCCGAAATTATGTGGGTACTCGATTGGACAACTAGGAGTTTCGCATGCAGTGTGCCAGGGTTGCTGTGGTGGTGGAAGAGGAGTTGACTTCACGGCAATCTTAGGGAGCTGGGACTCGTCAACCTCTGAAGGAGGAGTAGAGTGTTCAGCTTTGGCTTTTCTCTTATGGCTTGGCCGGGTTTCCGATGCTAGTTCAGAGCCGCGTTGACCTGGGCCTGCTTGCAAGACTACATGTGCACCCAGGGCACCGGGGCATCGTTTGGTCTCGAATGTTGGTCTTGGGACCGATTTGGACGGCTCGACACCGAAGTCATCAAAAACAGGCTCGTCCAGTTCTGTTTCAGTCACTCCCTCATCCTGGAACTCCTCCGTGTCCTCCTGAAGAAAGGGAGGAGACAAAATTGTCTCCACATCGATGGACTGCCATTTGCGAGACTTGGCGGCGGACATGTTGAGTGTGCGTTGGAAACCCCTTTGTTACTCCTTGGCTTATGTCTTCTTGTTTCTAGACCTTACTCGAAGCTTTCTCCGAGTGCGTTGTGTGGAGCGGAAAATATGTTCCGAGAAGGGCAGCTAAAAAAAAGCGAAAGAGAATATGCTGCTGGTAAGTGTGCAAGACAGTGACTCACTACGAGCGAACAATAAACAAACAAAGTGGTGAAGACGTAATTCGTCAGTAACAGTGTTCATAGAGCTGAACCCAGTCATACCTCCCAATTTTTCGGGTTAGGTGGACAATGCAATCTTCTCGCTTCTGTCCAGTGAAGAAAAAGCAAAGCCTCTACCTTGTTTGAGACGCTCAATTACTGACAACACATTCTGCCCTTGCCGAGAGAAGCGTTCTATGACTTCCCCAGTGGGTAGAAAACAGTAGAGAGTAGGGGGGCTAGTTAAAGTGATATCGCTCTGTACCCAACAGCGACTTCGAGATAGAAGTTGAACTGTAGGTACTGGGAGCTTGGCGTTATCACCTGGACGGACTGACATGGCTCATATGGCGACAAAAGCACAAGGTTCATCGTCGCTACTGCACTAATCCCCTAAAGATCTTTTAATCTGTAGTGGCTCAGGCAAAGAAAAAACATGCGTACGGCACGCTCTATGAGCATTGCAGTGTATTGGAAACGTGTGTCCGAGCATTTTTGGATACTGGGAAGCTCAAGCGCAACTGAGTCTGTCTTTTATATCCAAAGCAATCGTCTCGGCTGTATATTCAAAGCCTTCGAGTTGGAAGACTTCCGAAATAAGGATTTCGCTTTGAATGGACTGTAAAAGGTACTCTTAGCCTGGCGCTAACATGAGAGCACGTGACTTTCCAGATCTTTTGGCTGGTTCAATCTCCATCCTAAGGTACGTCAAGTTCGACCATATTGGTATATCAAGACAATGAACTTGAGTCTTTGGCTAGAAGAGAATACGAATATCAATAGCGATGTCTTCAGTTGATAAGCCAAGAGGAGTCAAAGATGCTTCCATCAATGTTCGAATTCCAAAGCAGCTATGTCGAATGTTCTCTATCACTAAGCTCTCTCTTGATGAGAGATATTTCGTTCTCTTGCGTTCTCAAGCGACTTTTGTACGATAAACCTACCTCGCCGACCATATTTATCCCGTGAATTGGAACGTCTGCCACGGGTTTATCACAATTGGACGGTCGGCTCTCGCAAAAGGGATAGTGAGCTGAGCGTTCCTTCTATCCGCCTTGACCAAGATTTACTCTCAGAGCTTAAATTGTCATATTATCCAATAACCATGATTTCATTTGGGAAGCATCACCCTCAGTGGTAGCCTTGCTATAACTATACACGTTATCCGAATTGTTAGTGGAATGGTTTTGTGATTGGTCAATGACGTCGTCCGCTTGTGAAAAGCCTTCGAAGAAGTCGAAGAGGCTCTTCTGGGTTAAAGCCGCAATTCAGATGCAATTACTCGAACATGGGCAGGCGCTCCATCGCCGAAGCCTCCCGCTAACCCAAGCGACACACTCTGTTCGAACAAAGGGCCGTTCCACATTTCCTGTCGGTAAGTGATCATCAAAGGTGGGTAAGAACAGTCCGATTGTTGTCTCCCAAGCATTCCCTTTTGTTACTATAATTAAATTTGTTGCTTTGTTACAAGATGTGTTGCTGTGAGCATTTAGGCAGGGAGGACTAGGATCAAAGGTTTCATTGTCGAACTTGAACATGCCTAACAATTCACAACCATCTTAAAAAGGTCTGCTTCTCTCTTTTCTACACCAGCAAGTTAGATCCTCTTCTTCCAACACTCAATTCGAGATACCAGCATATACTATGCTTCAGATCGCCGAGACCTTGCTCCTCAGCTTTCCTATTGGAAACAGACCTCATTCAAGTCAAAAATCTACCAGGAAAGTCGACACAATGCCGTTCTTCAAATCCATCGGAAGAGTCATTTTCGGTCAAGCAAGAGCTCTCCCCGAAGACTCCGCCCCACAACAGAACTGCGGCCCTACACCTGCTAACTTCGAAGACTCTACCGAGCTCCATCTTCCCACTGAGAGCCCACATTCTCCGGCTATCATTCTCCACTCCTCGAAGCCTTTCACACCATCCGCCTACACCCCTGGACCCGCACCAGACCCAACCATCCCCTTCAACAACGGCTTACTGCACCCAGGCAGCTACATCTTCACAGATCTCGCCACGACGGGCACAAAAGGCAAGGGTAAGACTGTCCTGCCTCCCTCACGCCCACGTCCTGACCCCGCGTGGCCTACTTGCCAGTCGAAAGATTGCCCGCTAAAATTCGCACACGAGGCCGGGCCGTATAATTTCGATTTGGAGGGATGCAGCAATGGGCTTCCAACACCTCCGGACGTGATTTTGAAGGCCATGCTTGACACAAAGCGCAATTACGACCTGGAAAGGAACGCAGCATTGGTGATACAGTTCAAGCTTGCTCATGCGTGGGTTGACTGCTGAAGGTGAAATCTAGGGTTTGCACAAGAGAGTATATTACAAGCCAAGACAAGCATCTCCATACCACCAAAAAGGGAGACATGATGGTGTAATCTACAGGAAAGACTAAACTAGAGACGTGAGTGCACACTCGGAGTTGGGGTCAGCGCAGGGCAAGGGCTTTCAGGGGTTGAGGTGCGTTTCACCCCCTTTACTCGTTTCGCTAATCGCTTCAAAAACTCAAGTCTCATCGTAACAAGTAGAGGAGCTATGGAAGTACTGTAAGACCAAAGAATATAAAACAATCGATCCTCCCTTTACCCCAAACACCCGCGTCTCAAAACCCATGCGACCTTGATGTAATTAATTTGCAAAGCTTAGATAGAACAAAGTGCCTTTCCAGATCAATTTTACCGTTTAAGCAGTTGTAATATTAATCACGTCTTCTAATTGATGCAGTTATCGGTTTAATCATTAGAGAGACTAACAATCGTACTGTACACCAACTACATACGTCCTACAGTACATGTATGTACGCACCCTTATGTAGAACCCTTGGACTTTACCGTTCCCAACCCCGGCAGGATCTTCCTACTGTACATACAGTACCCACCCCTTTCCTTTAGACTGACTATACAGTTCCCACGACGCTTACATTCCCATCTCCGCCACCGGTGTAAAGATTTAAATGGGGGTTAATGACAACAGCAAGGTATACTAGAAAGATGGCTCCGTAGCCTAGTAAACCAACTGCTGCTATGAAATCTTAATCGAAAACACTTTTATCTAGAAAAGGAGGATCGTTGGTCCCAGACATCCTGACCTCTGCTGCCAATTGCCTAAGGAGTATTAGTTGCCTCACAGTCCAAGCACAACCGCACCTGAAACAGGTGGAAAACATTGATTCCACTACCTAAAGCTATGTACACACAAATCCTCCTCGCACACAGCAAAATCTCAGCCCGCAGCTCCAGGAAACAGCAGCAGCTAACCTGCACTTCAGCTGCCATGCCTCCTTTCCCTGCACAGCGTCAATCAACAAGCTCGCAATCAATCTAGAAATTTTGACCTCGAAGTGAAAAGCAAATTAAGTGAGGCCGGATTTCGCGTTTATACTTCCACATGCACCCGCTAAAGGCAGTACACACCACGTTCAAAAACCTAAGCGCCTTGATATGCAATTTCGTTGTGAGGGGATTGGGCACACTAGGCAAAACCAAAGTATTCGCCTCCGGCTGTCATGGCGGTGTAGACTTGCTGTCGTAGAGTTTCGTAGCTGTCGTACTCTGGCAGGTCAAGTTCTGTATTCAGGTTAGCTTCGATCACGTTTCAGCACTGAAGAGACTGCACTTACGGTTGAAGCAAGTATGTGAACTTGGCAATCTGTCCTTATTGCCATAGTCGCGGTGAACATTGAACCTACTAAATCCGTTCATGCCCTCGAGCTGTCCAAAACCGTTGAGCGGGACTTTACTAGTACCTGTAACGAATTGGAGAAGCTTGGCTCGCTCTTCTTTATCGAAGGAACGTACGGCACGCCAGAACCACTGGATTTGCGGGGATGAGGCCGAGTAGTTGTGGTACTCGGTGTTGTTTTTCCAGTCATCTACATCAATATCCGGTAGGCCGGAAATCAGGAGCTCCAACTCTTGTTCATCGAAGATGGAAATCAGCTCCGCTGGTACGATGTCATGGAAGCCTATTATGATTAGCCTGCTTAAAGTAGAAGTGTGGATATCAAGATTACCTTTCAGAAAATGCTCTAGTTGCTCTTGTACAGATTCTATCAGTCGATACTCGACCATAAGCTGGACATACTCGTGCTTGTTCTCCTCCGTGACAGGGATGTTGCGGCCATTTTCAATGAGGTCGACAATCTTTGTGACACCGAAATCGTCTGTCTCGACGGAAAAGCTGTCGGTTATTACATCGCTAATGTCGTTCTCCAACATCCATAGCAATGACTTGTAAAACTGAAGATCTAGAGTTTCCATATCTTTGATTGATACCGTTTTGCCGAGTATGCGCTTGTAAACGGCTCTGCTGAAGTGGCAATCTAAAGCCCGGCCTTCGTAGAGTGCTTTGCCGATGATGCGACCAATAAACTTGAAGTTCATCAGATGCTCCTCGTTGACCCCGCTCTGCTTGTTTGGGTGGAATGTGGTGCGATCAGACGCAACTGGAATGAATAGGTAGTAATCAGGGTTGAACATCTGTCTTGACAAAACTTGGAACCATTCTCGTGTGACACCACCAGCATCTACACCTTCTTCGCCATGGAACCGTATGCTAAGCTTGCCATACTTGACCTCTTCGGGATTCTTAAACCAGAAGAATTTAACGGAATCAAGGAAGACTTGATCTCGACGTACAGAAAGTTGCAATGGCGGTTGCGATTGTCTTGTCTCATTGCCGCGAGAGTGAAGGCGTCGCGCGAAGTAGTTACGCTTGTTGTCGAACTCAAGCACCTTTGGATTCTTGACGAGCAAGGAGAATGTCCCACTCATGAGCTTAGGATTATGTCGGACAAGGTCGTTCAAAATCTTACGATGGTCTTCAGTGAAGCGGAAGAAGAGGCTCTCCATTCCAGATTCGGGCGGAGGGCTTGTCACGGAAAATTCTTTGGCAGGCTTGACTAATATTGCATCCTTGAGAGTGGTGTTCTTACAAACTACCATCAATGCTTCGATAAGCGGCAGCAGAATGGTAGCAATATTCAACATGCCATCGCCTTGACTGAGGGAGCTCAGGCATTCGCTCAATTTCGTCCAGAGTGGGCCAAATGTCGAATTCTCATAGAGAGCGGTGAGTATGTCCTCGTTTTGTGCAGAAGCCTCACTTGCCGGTATTTGGTCGTCGGAAGACGGCTTGGTCTTGCCACCGTTTCGCTTCGGATCGAACAAGTAATCGAGCGCAGTAAGGACGCGAAGTAATTTCGCCTGGTCTGAAGAAGCCGGAGAGAATTTGGCAAGTGCCATGCCTTGGATATCTATACCAGACTCGGCTTGTTGGATTTGAGGGACTAACTCATCGAGGTCTCGCAGGATAGATTGGCCCAGATCTTGAGCTTGCTCGATCAATCCTTTCCCGAAAATCTCTTTAGCTCCAGGAATCGCCGAGAGATTATTAATGGTCGACAATGTGTCTCGGAATGTCTTCGCAGTACACTCACGAGCTGCAAGAATGCTGACGACAAGCCGAAGATTCTCTTCAGGCACAATCGGTGGTGTAAGACTCCGTTGCTTCTTCGCCTTCTCTTCGTCCGTTGAGGCCTTAGGATCGTCCGGCTTGGCATCTGTGTCGCCTGTGACATCCTCTTGTGGCGGCATAGGAGTGACTTGCGATTGATGTGTTTGTGTTCCGACATCGATCAAGGGAGGTGTATCGTCGGTCATGGGAGCATCCTCGGATTGCGCAGCTTGCTGTGTGGCGCTATTGTCGATTCCTGTGGCAGGAGACGCATTTTCGTCGTGCAATTGAGCAACGTCTCCAGATGCCTTTGTTGGCTCCTCCGCCTTCTCCTTCTCTTTCCGGAGCAGCGTTATCAAAGGATGAGTAACACTTTGTAATAAGCTTGATAGCTGTTCCATACAGCTTGAGCTCTCCATGATTAACTTGCGATCAAGCAGACTCAATAAGGCATTGAGAGCATATTTCGAAGCTTTGCTCTCTTTGCCTTTACCTTTTCTGCTCATTTTGGACTTCAAACCGGAGGACACTTCGTGTTCTGTGAGGAAGAATGAGGGAATGTGAGGGTTGTATTGCGTAAGGTAAACCAAGGCGCTTAAGCATTGTTGAATCACCATTAACGGTGTCATCTCAGTGCTATTCTGTGCTGCCATTGGCCCAGTGGAAGTTCGTTTGAGAGGTAGAGGGGTCTTTTGCGTAGCTGGCGGCTTGGCTCGAAGCGATAGATGGGTAAAGCTCCGCTCAATGGCATTGACATCAGCACTGCCATCTTGAAGTATGGAAAGCAATAGGCTGACAATCTCCGCACGGTTTTGCCGATTCTGTGAGACATCATGGAGAATGCCATTCAGTGACTGACGCGAGCTCCCCTGTTGTGGGATGAACATAAGACGTAACAAAGTCGCGACCCCGGCCTTATCAAGCATTTGCACGATTTGTCTTCGCTGGGTTTTCTTAGTCGGTACATGAGCTTGGGTACGCTGGGCCTCGCGTTCAAGAGCCCGGATTCGCTCAATGCCTCGAGGATAACCGTGCCCTAGGCGATGTAGGATCCGATGATCGCTCCCAAGAGCCCGGGCCTCGGCCGCAATTGCTTGAGGAAGTTGAGCAAGGACATCTTCATCCTGTTCCATGAGAACAGATTGCCGTAGGCTTGGATCTAAAGAGGCCAGGAAACTTGCAGGATCCATTTCTTCTCCACGATTAGCAGATCCACCATTACTTGCGGCGACTCTACGTCGAGCCTCTTCTCGTTCTCTCCGTCGACGATCTTGGGCTTCCTGCTGTAACAATTCTTCCCGGATATCTGGAGGTAAAGCTTCAAGAAATTCGCGGCTAATATCTGTCGGCTCCTCCCCTGCCGCTGCGGCTTGAGATCGCTGTAGCGCAACTTGACTCATAAGCACTTCCTCACGAAGATCTTCTGGTAGAGCATTAAGGTATTCTAAGTCAACACCCATACCAGTGATGTCGAGCTCACGCCCACGAATGGTTGTTCGGACCCGTTCTGTTGGCGCCGATGGTATAGCTATAGGTTCTTCCATTGAGCCTGGACCTTGAACCTCTTCTGCAGACGCTGGTTGAGAAGCCTCGGTATGTGTAGGCTCAACGCCCTCCATAGCCCCTTCATCTGTTGTTTCATCTCGCTCTGCACGATCTTCTTCTGGACTGGGAGCAGCTGCCGCGGCGGCGGCAGCAGCAGCTTCACGTTGTTCCTGCTCTGCCTTTTCCTTGGCTTCCTTTTCGACTTTCTCCCGTACCACTCGTTCCTCTTCCATCTTCCTCTCACGCTCCTCTTTAATTCGCTTGGCTTCCTCCTCTTCGCGCTTCTTCCTCTCAATCGCTGGAGGTACTAGGATTTTCAGAAGGGTATGTATTACGCGAAGAGCTTTTTCGGAGTGAGCATTGCCAAAGAGAAGTCGGGCTTCTTCCTGCCAACGATGGGGAGTCGAAGCAGGTACAAAATTGGTCGGTTGCATGTTTTCGTCCCGGGTAGTTCTGACAACATCTTGCGGAGCATGTCTCAGACCCAGGACAGCCTGCAACTCGCGGGGAATAAGGCCTCGTCCGCCGCCAGGGACGTGAATGTGCATTGCACCATGAGGACCACCCATGGTTGCGAATCCAGAACCACCTTGGTCGATCGCAGCAATGATGTTGTTGACAAACGAGACTGGATTATCAGCGGAAGAGATGCCGCGAGGCCCAGGTTCCATGCCATGAACCCAATAGTCACTCATACTTGCTACAGCTTCAGAAAGAGCTCTAGGCCCAGTTCCGAGCCTTGGACCACCGGGACCGCCTAGTCGATCGCTTCGCTGCAAAAGAGGGTTGACCCCATCGTCAGCCGCGCGGGGTGCGCCAGAGGGTCGATGAGGACGGTACATAGGTGGAATTCTATCTGAAGGGCCGCCAGGAAAGATAGTCCAAGGACTCGCGACCCGTCGAGAATGGTGGTGATGGCCTCGTGGCAATCCCATGCCTTGTTCATCATCAGGATCCCAGCCCCAAGGTGGGTCAGGCATCCCAGACTCTTCTTCGTCATATTCGGGCTCGTAGATGACATCCTCGTCGTCCCCGTCGTCTTCTTCTTCATCTTCGGCATCCTCGTCATCCCGAACGACGTCGTCCATATAACCATCCCCTTCAATATCTATGGAGAGATCTGGACCTTCAAGTCGGCGTAGACCAGCTTCGACTCCCAGTTCTCTCACCATATCCCTTACAGCACTCTCAGGATCTTGGCCTTGACTAAGGTCACGCTCCAAATCATCTTCCTCCCCGTTGTATCCTTCTCCCTCCTCATCGTCCTCATCCTCCCAACCTTCTACCTCTCCATCAGCCAGGCTATCATTCAGACTATCCCCGGTGATTTCGTCGATGACCTCGATATCGTCTCCGTCATCCATATCATCAGAATCATCCGGATCGTCATCATCATCACTTGGTTCCTCGTCGTCACCATCAATTACAACTTCAACATCCATGGCTGTGTCTCCAGGTATGCCTTCCATTGGACCTGCTCCTTCAATTTCCTCTTCTTCGTCGCTAATCACCTCGTCCCCATCGCGTTCTATTTCCTCCTCATATTCCATTTCCTCCTCGTATTCATCATCGAACATCTCCCCATCTCCTTCCGACGATTCAGAGCTCGATTCTTCTTCTCGCCCAGGCTCGAACATACCAAGCGTAGAGTTCCGGAAAAGATCAGGAGTCTCTTCTCGCTCATCATCCATTTCAGATACCGAACTAGCAGTCGAGATCTCATCATCATCTGTTTGACCCGGAGTAGAAGAGATGTCAGACGTCTCACTCAAGACTATTGCGGTCTGTGTGAGCTGCTTTAAGGGTCGTAAGATGTACTTGACGGCTCTCTTGGACCCAGGGAAGTTAAGATCGATGTCCGCAATTGAGCCCGTCAATGCGGAAAGGAAGCTCTTCTCAAACATTATCTTGGCGAGGAGTTTCTGAGTCGGCATTTCCGGTGGATGACTAGGCACGCTCTGAACAAGCTTCCCCAACAGTATACGGTTGAAGAGATCAGCAAGGCTAAGGAGCCTAGCATACTTCACGTCCAGTGCTTCATTTGACGTATTGCCGTCCTTGTACGCCTTTAAGGCATGTTCAAGGACAAATTTCCGCACAAAGAGAAGATCTGACTCGTCTTCTTCGTCTAGAGAACCCTGCTTCTTATCGTGTCCGTTTTCATTAGTCCTAAGGCAAAGAGCTACTATGACCGACATTGCCCAATTTGATGTGCTGGACTTCTTGCGGAAGGGAATGCTCTCATCGTGGCTCAAAGTACCCACCGGAACCACGTCGTTCAAGAGGTAATTTAAAACACTAGATCGCGGCTTAGAAGGCGTCGTTGCTTTGGGTTCAGCCTTGCGAGAAAAGTTGATGAACTCGATCTTGGTACGGTTGTAGCTATGAAGAAGCTCCGTTAAGCATTGAAGAATGAAACATCGGTAAACGTAAATGGGATGTTGTTCAGTCTTGAATTCAGGCTTCTCAGCTCTCTTGGTGTCACCGTTTTCCAAAGGCACAGAGGCGTTACCACTCAAGGTCTGAGCTGACGAGAACGAGCTGTTTACCACCATTAGGTTTTGCTGTGTACTGGATCCAGTTGCTAGATCCCCTATAGATTCTTTCATAGAAGACGCTGGGTCCTTATCCTCAACATCCTTGTACGAAAGTAATTCCTGAAGCAAGAACCATATTACGCCGCTTGGCTTCTCTACCACAGGGGCTTTAGCTTCGGAGGCTCTAGGTTTCTGTACAGCTACCTTAGAGTCCTCTGGAGGTACAGACTCAACTTCCTCTTCAGGCTGTCCTTCAAGGACCTTGTGACCATCACCGGTAGCATCATTTGTGGTCGCACTCACTGGCTGAACAGGAGCTGCCTCTTTGTTCTCGGGTTTCAGAACCAATGTCTGCGGGCGCTGGGTCGCATTGTATTCCTTGATCTCCAGCTTCTCATTCGTGACTTCTATGAAGATCTCCGGCGAGCGTAATACTAGGTGAAACATCTGTCTTACGTAGCCTGTAGTGTCTGAACCTCGTCTTGGATCGAAATTTGCCATTATTTCACTCCGCATAATCTGTCTGATGGTGTCATCATCCTCAACAATGTGGCGGAGCAGTAGCATGAATGAACTTTGCAGTCTATCATTCGTGATGCCAGCTAATTGCTTGATCATGATGAAGAACCGTTGGATAGTTTTCTTCTCTCCAAGCTTGTCTGCAATCCCGCGATTTCTAGATAAAATAACCATAGTACGTACGACCGACAATGCTAGGGACTCGTCTTTGCCAATTCGTGGAAGTATGTCGACCATTGCTTCGAAAAGACACATCTTCTCCGAAGAGGGAATGAGAGGGTCATCCATGGCGACAATTGGGCTATCTGGTCGAGCACTATCAATGCTGGGTGGACTCCACTGGATCTGCGATGGCTGCACATCTTCTGCTAATATTTTCTCTATGATCAGCAGGATTTGGCCTACCCACGGAGACGCACCCTCTGCTGCCTGGTCTGGGAAAATCTTGATAAAGCCTCGCAATGACTCGAAGTTACTCTTCAGCTCATCTAAGGTAGCTTCGTAGAACTCACGGTCCTGGATTACCAAAGCCAGTAAGTTAGCGTATGCAGCGATCTTTTTGCCGGCTGGTCGGAAGTCCTCATCCATTTGGAAAGAGATAAGAGATTGCACAAGCGTTTCACCAATCTCTCTTCGCATGGTGGCTGCGTCTGTAGCCTTCAAGGCAGCCGCATTGATCAGGTCAGCAAGCTCGAAAGTCACCTCGTCATGAATATTGAGAACGTCGAGAGCACGATCGATGAGGTTTCTTCTAATAGCTGAGCGTACTTCATCCAGATCTTCGATTGTCACAGGTTTTGGTAACTTTGACACTTCTGTAATGTTGACCTGCGAAGACGAGGGAGAAGGACGTTCGGAAGGTGAGTGGCCTAAAACAGCAGCTATATCACCACCAAGCAGCATCTCATTCACCAAGTCATCAATGTTCATGGCTTCATTCGAAGCACTGGCATCAGCTTGGGCAGGAACACCTGGAGCTGGCGGTGGAAGTGGAACTGATGTTGCTGCATGATTTTCGCGGTCTGGTTCTTCGATTTCTATCAGGGGTTCTTCCCTTATTGGCAGCTGCTCATCCGTTGATGTATCTGCCGCCATCGAAGAGTCATCTGTCTGAGCTGCGTGCTCCGAATCAGGTATTGTAGCCTGGGAGTCTTGACGCTGTGGTGTCTGTAGCGGTGCAGGAGACTTAGGTCTCTCTAAATCGTACGTTGGTATTGGATTCCTTGGCGCGCGCGAAAAAGCTTTCTGAGCTCGACAATATTCCTCCGCAGCGCTTTGAATGTTCATGCATCGGTATAAAGCCTCACGAGCGGCCTCGATATCGTATCCTTTATTCGTCAAGTAGCTTATCTTATCACTATGGATGGGGTAGGGTTTGAACGGGGCTTTGCCACGAGCCGGTAGCTTCTCGCCGCGTTTGAAACCGCCTTGCTCTTCTCCTGCATCCAAGATGATTCTTAGGATTTCGATCAGGCTCTTGATGATAGGACTCGAGGCTTTATCCACAAATTCTGAATCCCAGATAGACTTAACCTCGGGAAGCACCGCCATGCGCAATTCAACCAAGAACTGAGGAGGGGAGAAGAAATGTGGATGTGGACGATCGCGGTCGGTCAACGCGATAGCAACTGTCTGGCTTGCATCCAAGATACATTTTGAGCTGGTAATTTGAGTATAGAAATTAAGAATGATTTTGATTCCTCCATAAGCCGAAGCCAGCCGGGCAGCGCCGTCGCTCGGTCCTGCTGCATCGCTGGTCTCATTCGTAAAGCTCTTCACTTCCTCGGAGAATATGTCAAGTAGATGCTTGATAGCATCTAAGCCACCACGGTTCTTGAAAGCCTGGAGAACTAAGGTTAGGCATTGAGGGTGCGGTCGATCAATTGGACCTTCAATCATCAATTGCGAGATCGAAGTCAAGATGACGATCCAGTAAGCATAGCGATCCTTCGCTGATGCTGCATTCTTAGGTGCTTCAAATTCTAACTGCTCAAGGTTTGCTTCTGCCATTGCTTCCGCCACCATATACGCATTCTGCCGAGCATAGCCCTCTGGACGTCGTTTCGCTATTAGTGCTTTGCCGAGGCCTTGGAAGAATGGTATAATGGATGTAGGTATCTGGCTGAGAAGGTATCGCAAGGTTCGTACGTTCTTGAACTGAGCGGTTCTCTCCTCTTTGATCACTGACGGCTTTCTCGGCTTCTTGGTGGCTATTGAATTAGTATCCATTGTTGGTTGGCCGTGATTGTCGGATGAACTTGAGGTAAGATCATTTGTGGTACTGGTAGTCTCTGGTGGTGGCTCGTTGTGATTGATGAAGCCGAAAATTCTATCAGCTTCTTCACTTCCCATACCATATCCTTTGACTCTCGTAGCTTCTTTCCAGGCGTCGGGAATACTCTTCTGAAGCAGGATTTCCTCCCAAACGCAAGCACGATGTAAGCGACCAAGACTCTTTACAAGGGTAATGTACATGTCTGCAAGATTGACCTGGCTGAAAACTGTATGACTCGATCGAGAATTGTAGATAGGAGGGGAGAAAGCCTCAGATAGCACATTGCAGAGCGTGTGAACATAGATCATGGACTTGACGAGCTGACTGTGGTCGATCGACGAATGCCAAGGCACGTTCGAGGCATTGCGGTCAGTGGACGTGAATCGTTTGAAGAACGCGGTCCCGTCGCTATGATTTGATAAAGGATCAAGCAGGTCGACTTCCTTTTGAGTGCGCTTGACAAGCGAGGGAAGGACCAAATGAGGCTTCTGCTCTGCAAGCATATGAACCACCCTTGCAATCTCTTGGCTAGCGGCCTGATTGTTGAAGTCATACTGTAGACTCGAAAGTGTTGCAAAATCGAGTACAAATTCTACGCCACCTATTTCTACGAATGAAGAGCACAGAGACGAGTTTTCGAAAAATCCGACAAGAAATTTCATAGCAACGTTGATGTAAGTAGATGTACTGGGCCCGTTGATTTCCTCTTCAGCGTCAAGAGCACCTTCGGATTTCATGGTTGGTATTGGCACTGTACTCGAGTGAGGTGCCTCATCAGATGTAGCTTCGCTCATGACCACGTCATTGTCGCCCTCTTGCGGCGGTATACCATTTACGTTCCCACGCGATTGGCTGACATCTCGGGGATCCGAAGTAGAGGTACCATATTCTGGGCTTTCGGCTTGCCCATTTTCGCCCGTGATCCATAATTTGGCTCCAAACCCCTTTTCGAAGGCCCGTGCTTTGCAAAGATACCCAACGCGGCCGACCATAGCCATAACGGAAATCATTACCGGATTCTTGAGACGTGGATGATGTCGCACCAATTCATCAAATGAATTGCCAAGAAGTCTTGCTAGCTCCCCTTCAAGATTCATGGACTTGACGTGGTCCGGGCTCTCAAAGATCTCAAAGAAGCTATCAAGCGCGCCAGACTTCAAGAAAAGTTCTAGACCAGAGTTGTTAAGGCAAATTGCACCTAGTGCTTGAGGTATCGTTACGATTGAATCTGAGGCAGGTAGTATCCCCTGAGCCAGAAGCTTCTGTTCAGACCGTATAAATCTAGCTTGTAGTTCCTCCGGAGTGAAGCTCTGCGACATGGCAGCGCTTAGTGTCACGGGACCCAGCCCGTTGTCGTCGCCTCCAATTGCAGGTTGTGATGGTGCTATACCGTCTTCGGGGGCATCATTGGAATTTGAGGCAGCTGGATCAGTAATAGGATTGCCTGTAATAGCTTCAAGTAGACCCCGGCTGAGGCCAGCTTCTGCAATTACAGCATAGCTCGTAGGTTCATTATGGATGAAGCTGCTCATGATATTCACAGCGCCGCTCCAAACGCTAGAGCCGAACACTTTGGCATTGACAATGACCGTCCGAAGACCACTTAGTAGTTGTGGAGAGTCGATAAGATTTCGAAGCAATCTGTCAAAATTTCCGCTACCATGCGACATCATGTGGTTAACAAATTTGAATAGCCATCGCAGAGTCTGCTGCTGGAAATAGGGCACTTGATAATCGATAACCTGATTTTTAAAGCCCTGTGGGAGACCGTCTCCATTATTGGCACGTTCCAATGATGACATTACCTCGTAAGCGATGAGATCCGATATGGTGTCCAAGCCTTTCGAATTCGCAAGCGTTTGGAATGCATCGCGCACGGTGTAGATGGTGGTATTCAGGAAAGTAAGAACTCTTGGATGGCTTCGCTCCGCTTTACTAGTGCGCAAATTGAGAATCTCAATTAGTATGTCAAGCAGCCCAGCAGCGATCAGGATTTCGCCAGTCCTAGGGCTGGAACCTGGCAAGGCATCAAGCAATGAGAACAAGGCTTCCCGCCATTCGTTGTGTTCTGACCCATCATCTTCCGCATCCTCGATTTCCATGTCCGCTACAGCTTTGCGTAGAACGTAAAAGAGCACACCGTGATTGACGTTCATATTCAAGGCAGCACAGACATCAGCTGCTTTTGCCTTGTGCTTTGCAAGTGCTTCAAGTGTGCCAAGCGCCAATGTCTGAAGTTCTATTGGAATTCCCGCTCGTCCGTTACCAGGAGAGTGGATGAGGTCAGCGAGCTGATATGCAAGTTGCAGCCGGCGCGGTTCATCAGAGTCTTGGTGCAAGATTTTCTGCTGAAACGTTGCTTCCGGGTATATGTACGCTAGGTTCGTGATTGCTAACAGTCGTACCCCAACCATTTTCTGCCGTGTCGTTAACGAGTCAGTTAACGCATGAGCAACTCGAACCCTAGTCAACAGATCATAGTGAGAATCTTTGGGAAGATCCGGTAGCGTGACCTTAAGGATCTCCTCCATTGAAGTGGAGGACACCTTGGAAAATGGTATCTCAAGGCTCTTCATGCCTCCAGGCGCTGTTTCATCGGGCTTGAGAGTAGGAACGACGGTTGAGGTGTCCGTTGCATCATCAGAGATTGGCAGCCGGCTTTGTCTGGATAAGCCTGATGTTCGTCGCGCTGGAGTGGGTGTATCTGGAGGTGAGGAAGATACAGCTGCGGCATTCGGTGGGTTCATCTTCAAGTCTTCCTTCAATGCTATCGGCCTCTGGTAATACCTCAAGGAAACTCCACCCCACTCTTCCCATTGTGACTTTTCATGGCTTCCCCATGCTAACGCCTTTGCCTTGTTGTTTAACGCATTCGGTCGAGAAGTATCGTCGGTAGCCATTGTTAGCAGATCACTAGCATGAGCAGAGCTAGTCGAGCTCGGTTGTCCGGTCTCGGCTTTCTCCTTTCCTTTCCCAACAGGCGTCAACTCTTGGGTTTGAGAATTCTCTGAAGCTGAGAGGGTTCGAGACTTGACGAAAGGATTCGCCAGCTTTTGCACCTTTTCCAAGTCGATGTTGTAATGACTAGCTAGCAAGGCGTTGTTCAGATGTTGGCTAGCATTGGTACCTCGTTGTCGAGATGCATGGTAGCGCTGAGCTAGTCGGACAGCCAGATGAAGGGTACTTGAAAGTAAAGATAGGTCTGTTGTGTTCAGAATATCCCCAAGCCGGTCACTGCTATTGTATAGACTCCGATTGCCACAGTTTTCCAGGAGCCCACGGGAGAACACAAGGATAGTTTCCACCAGTTGTCGGTCGCCATCTGCGCTAAATCCTAAGCCATCAAGGTACTCCTGACACGGTTTTGTAGTCCCCGCAGCCTTAGTTTCATCTACTACCCCTTTCTCTAATAAAACCCGCGCAAAAGGTTGTGTCTGGGGGCCGGTGTTGAGACCATACTCCACGTTGAACTGCTCAAGAATCACATCAAATCGGTTGAATAATGGAATCCAATGATATAGGTCTCCCCTCGGAAACGGCCATCGGCGAGGAAACGAGTTGAGGTGGGTGGGTAGATGCGGCAGTGAGATGGAGGTAGCTGTTGCTACAAATTCTGCTATTGCAGGTGACTATGGAGAAAAGCGCGTTAGAAAAGTCTCACCCATTATATTCACAAGTGAGAAAGAAGCCAGACTTACCACAGTTGCTTCATGCTTAGGCCCCGCTGCCTTTTTGATTCGCCCCATCGTGACGGCTGAAAGAGAGTGATAGACTCATGTGAAGGTTTCTGCCCTTTGATGAAAGAACAACCCGGCTTGTTAGGTGTATTGCAAGCGTAGGCAGTTCAAGGCTGTTCGGAAGTAGATGTCTAAGTGTAGACGTGCTATAGCCTGGGGGCGAAGTTCCTAGCCTTCGGGATTCTGACTTGTTAGAAGTAACAAATGAGGAGATGGGATACCTTGGAAGGGAGTATCGTTTTTACAAGTTGAGTTGTTGTACCGTGTGTGGTATGATGAAAGATAAAGTCCGGCAAAAGAATCAGCTACGGTTGAAGGTGTTGCTGATGGATGTATCGCGAAAAGCCTAGTTGTGTCGTTGGCGGTAGAACAAAGCTCAGTGATGCAGGTCGCCAAGCTTCGTTTTGAACCGTTGAAGAGGGCTGATGCGATAACCGGTAGATAATTTGGTTTGGATACGTGTTGGAGTGATGGTGGTGTAAGAAGTCGCAAGAGCTTGCGGTTCTGAGCTCATGAAGGTAAATTGATATTCCGCACCCTTGTCAACGCCGCTACGGTTGAGGTTTCTCTTCCGAATTTTCAACACTACGCAACTTCACTTCACATGACAAGGTAGAGTACTTGGGTAGATACTTTTGATAAGGTAATGTGGGCGGAATTCCTTATGATTTACTATGAAATCAGACTTTAAGATGGCATCACCAGCTGCTTTGACAATCTCCTTCGGTGACTGCTTCCAAGTCGCCAAAAATCTGTTGAGATAAGATGCTAGCCTGGCTCTTACTATCGTCCTCACACAGCAACAACAACATCATTAGCAACAAACTTCGAGCTCACCTTGCAATTCCTTTTACGGGTCATTAAAATTACACTATACACTTCAGGCTTGAATTCTAGGCTAGTTACTTAGTTGAACATTTCTCATACCATAATGAACTGGATCCAGCGATTTGATCCCTAAAACCATTAACCGTATCGTAGACGTCAAGATCAGAGAGACACACCCTATGCATCAAGGTATTCTATTCATATAATGTGAAAACCCCTGGAATTGGGGTGTTTTCCGCTAAGAGCTTCGCAATGACAAGTTCAATACGAGCAGCCAGTTCCCCTATCAATCGCTCCAATTGAATCCAGACATTCACCAGATTCCTGGCAACATAACATACTTTTTCTTCTTATATACGTCACCAAATTCCTTCCTATACCTCTGCTCCTTCTTCTGCCCCCAAAGTCCCATTTGTGCTACTGCTACAACGGCAAAGAAAACTGTGCTCCAACTCCACGTCACCATTGCAACACCAATCCAGGCCATTGTTTCAAATCCATAATTGGGACATGTCACCCAGCTGAAGCCCAAGCCCTTGGGGATCTGTCTCTCAGTGCCGCCACTGCTGCGAAGGCCGCGCAATGTGAGGTGTGTACTAAGATTCGCCAACTCACCGATGGTAAACAGAGCCAAACCAGGGTAGGTTATGTAGGGATTCGACTCACCGGCCGCGGGAGAAGAAGGCCGATACGTAAAGAAGGCGATGTTTGCGCCGGCTAGAATCCAGTAATGGGCGCTGTTTTTGAACAGATTAGACGCGGGCATGGTTGCTGCAGAAAAGCGGTGGACGAAGACGGTTTCGAGCTCGCGTTTAAAGAAGTGAATCGTCAAAAGGGCGAGGGAGAGGGTTTGTAAGTAGGACGGGGAAGAGGTAAGGGAGATGTAAGCGAGGGGGTGGATAAGGAGAGGGCCAAGGTATTCGAGGATGAAGACGGTGCGCCAGGCCAGTTGCGGACCTGAAGAGAACTTTAGCCCAAGCCGAGTGATGTTACCGGATTTCTCTCCAGATTTTTATCAAGCGTACCAAGATCTTTGACGTAAATTGTGCTCTGGTCGCGAAGACCGGTAGAGGAGACAGAAAGGTCTTTGCTGTTCGGGATGAGGGCGCCATCACTGCCTTTAGTGACCCTCAGACGGTGAATAGAAGTATTCGATTTGAGTGCAATTTGTTTGTAGAGATCAGACGCAGGGCCACTGGACGGCACGGAAACTTCCTCTGGGAGCTTCTTGACCGGGCTGCCTACTTTATCATCAGCACTGGTATTGCAGAGAAGAGTGAAGGAGCACACCTCTTGGCCGCACAGACAAAGTTAACGCTTTTGAGGCCATTGTTTACAGTTCGGCGTACACTAGTACTCCTGGATGATATTTGTTGGGAGCCCTGGGAGTTTGGGGCCAGCAATATGATCAGATAAGGATTACAAGCGCGCGCTTACCAGCCTTATCATTCACCAAGCAAGTTTCTCTCAAATACAATACAAAATATTCTCCCATGAACGTAATTCGGTCTGTAAACTATGTCGCTGACAGCATTGCGGACAAGTGGTCTATCGACAATATTACAGAATGAACTTCAGATGAAGAAACCATCACAGGGAAGCATATAGCTAGTATTTCTTATTTAACTCGAGTAGCTTCCGTACTTCAGTGGTGTAATAGCCGAGGATTAACCTCCTGTCATTTGGTGTTACAGCAAGAGTATGCCGTAAAACACCGGACGAAGCTCTCCAATATAAGAGTTATAGTATACCACCCGGTACGCCTATCAGTATGACCACACTTTGCGTTCACACGCATGAAACAATATATCCGAAGCCTTGGGGATCCATTCATGATCAGTGGCTAGGACAGGAAGGCACAGAAAGACGCAAATATCTGATGGCATTCAACAAAGGTGAAGGAACTGTATTGGGGTCAATCTAGCACATGCGGAGTTGTTCCTGGCTATTGCCGCTGTGGCACGTTACGATATGGAGCTTTTCGAACCGGATATCTCGGACGTAGAGTTCCAGCACGGTTATCAAGTTGCTTATCCCAAGCTGGACTTGAAAGGGGTGAGGGCATCGGTGCGGGGCAAGGCAGCAGCGGATGAACTGTGAATGAATGAAGCCTGTTGATTCCTGCTGCTATCCAGCTCGTATCAAGGGTTGGAAACTCTTGAAAGCTCATAGGCTGCTAAAACTCGTTCCTACTATCGGATTGGAGTGATATATGGTATCCAGTCAGCATTTGATAAGGCTTGCAATCGAGAATGAGGGGGAAACAATTACGATAGTTCCATGTTGATACCCTTGGGCACATCATCAACCTTAGCGTACAGTATGGGCTGGTTTGTACCACATGGAAGACTAAAAATTGTTTTGGGGCTGAATGACATAGTAGGCTGTTACACAGCTCGCTTTATCGTCGCATCTGTAGGTAAGCACTTTACTGATAACCTCAGGCCGTCTATCACATACCCAGCTTTTGTTCAACCCGGATCTTCAACGTTTGAGAAAAGCACACATCTTTCATAGTCATATCTACGATCGATAAGTCAATTGTATTGAGGATACTGTCTTTGAAATGAAGCTTGAAAAAGAACGAAATCTATCCAGGGTGAGACGTTGGCTAGGAGTGGTCGGTGCAGGAACTTCTGCCAGTAGCCATCAACAACATTACCTTCAGGGCAGGTTTTCGATCTCAAGGCACTCGAGACCAATACAATATCAGAGCAAAGCTTTCTATAGAACGTTTGTGCCACACTCACAACTTCTCATGACAGTCAGATACAGAAGTTAGTCTGTCACAGTGACGCGCGTCTACTCAATCTCATATACCTGAGTAGCGGCCTTGATGTACCAATTCTCCTCTTTCTGATAGAACTGGTAGGGTCTGGGACTCGCCAATCGTGACCTACCACAGCCTTGTGCCGCCACCTTATTCGCGAACCGGTCCTTAATCCAAGCCAGCCATTGCCGCTGCGAGGCATACACAGCAGGCACGTGGGTAACATCTGCGAGGGTAACGTATTCCAGCTGGGATTCGGGGAAGTCTTTGCAAACCTTATCCACCGCTTCTGTGGTCAACTGTAGGGGAACCAGGTTGTCGACTTCTCCCTGTATCACGAGCATTGGACCGGCAATCGGATGGTCCCCATTAGCTGTTAGACTTTGGAATGCCTGCACGTAGTGATTCTTAGGCCAATCCGGTTGGAACAGACCAGGTTCCGAGAAGAGCTCGAAGGTAGGGGAGTTGCAGCCTTGTACCTCGGACAGTAAATTGAGACTTTTGACTCCGGCTGGAGTCAGAATATCGCTGATCCTGAACTTGGGAAAGATGCTTGGTAATCCATTTGCCAGCAATACTATTGCTTCATTATCAACAGCGCCGATAATTTCCACCTGATCGATAACCCGAGTAATAGGTGACATGGCGACAGTTCCGAGATAGCCATCTACAGGCCGGAGCGCCTGTCTTTGTGCAGCGCCCCAAGCGACTCCTCCACCTTGCGAATGACCCATCAGGACAAAGTGCTTCGAGAGGTCCCGAAACGCTGTTTGCGCCGCGTGCACGGCATTGAACAAGTCGTTTGCATGAGCTTGGAACGCCAGGTATGGATGCAAGATCGGCTTTCCTTCCGCGTCCTTGTTGACTCCCAAACCTGCATAATCCGGCGCGACCACCACGTACCCCTGTAATGCCAATGTGTAAGGTGCTTCGGATTGGTACCACAGATCCTTGACATGAGATGGGGCACAGTTTCCGAAGCCACCACTGGTACCATGAGCCCAGCCGATAACAGGATAGCCATCGGGCTGCGTTCGAGGCGAGTAAGGCCAGAGAACATATGCAGAAGCGGGTATTTTTGAGCCGTTCAAGGTTTCGGTCTGATACATGATCCTCGAGAGTGCTGTATTTGGCGGAAGGGTATAAGCTGAAGTGTTGGAGTCCACTTGTACTTTGAGCAGGGCGCCAACCGGCGCGAGGCTGGCATTTCGTGGAACCGAGTAGAATTCGTCATCATCTACGGAGCCATTGGCCCACTTGGCCTTCTCGAATTCGAGAGCGATCGCAACATTATGGGCAAGCGTCTCACTGATACCAGCCTGCACATTTTGGCCAAGAACGGTCGCTGTGGAATTGATATCGCGACTCTCTAGCCCAGGAATTGTGCCGGCGGAAGCGAAAAAGGAGCCATGATGGATAAGCCAGAGGGCTAGCATGCACATGCGGTTGAGGTAGGTCATGACGAGCCAGTGATATTGAGGAAAAAAGGATCCGAGAACACCGACCAAGCGTAGGAAATGAGAACTCTGAATGCGAATTTTGAGTACCTTGCAAACCGCTTTATATACCTTTGTGGATCTTGTCCTCAGCCAAGTTGATTCTGTTGCTTTGTAACGGAGAAAAGCCACTTACAATTGGCCTCGTCGTCAGCATGTTCCAACTGAAGACGCCTAGAGATTGCAACGATGGACGCCCGAGTGTCCCCAATGATTGGTGGCATTATAAATCAACTTCTAGGTCATGTGACGTGGAAATTTGTCGATCATTGGTAAGCGGATATAAGCGGGAAAAGCCCTAAAGCTTTGGAATGTTGTTCGTTCTCGAAAGGAGGAATAGTATTTCTTGGGTGGAATCTAGTTGGATCATTGGTCAGTGGTAAGGTCGTCACACTGAGCGCACTTCAAGAGGGTAAAACAATGGTAACATTAGGATGTCATACCCGTATGAACAAGAGCCCCGTTCTCTGCAACAAAAGACCCTTTGAATCAACCTCTGCAGATAAAAGCCCCATCATCATCGTTATTATCTAGTATGTTATAGTACTTTATATTCTTTTCTTCAACCAATGGGTCAATCGTTGAGCCCGACTGGCCTTGTTCAGCTGTTCGGACCGTTTTTGATCCCAAATGGTGCCTTCAAGCGGATATCTTTGATGCCAGATGTTGAATTAGCCAGCATAGAGGCTTTAGCAACTGGTGGCGGTGGCTGGTGAGATTGGGGGCCTTCTGAATAGGAGTAGCGGTCACCCACGAAGGTCCTAGGTCCGAATGGTTCCTCTGGCTGTTGTTCACGCCGGTGACGAGGTTCTCTTAGAAACGTTGGGCTTGGGCTGTCTCTACGTTTGTCGAATTCATGGACGAACCCCTTCGATTGCCGATATTTCAATTTGCGTGTCTTTATAACCAGACAAGGTCTCCCTGGATGCATGATGTGGTGAGGAGTGGCCTGTGAATTTTGCTTGTAGGACGTTCCGAGATCAACAGATCAAAACGAGGTGTGTGTGGGTAGATGGAATACGGAGCTTGGCGTTTGATAACGAGGGACGAATACGGATCAAAGCAGAAGCCCTTGGTCTGCTAAGTGTTAAGCGAGGTGCCAATGTGGACGTAATTCTCACCCCATATACCGCCAAAGGCACTTTGCCATTGCCTTGAAGAGCTCGAACGTGACTGGAACGGGTACCTGAATAAGCTGCTATGTCACATTGACGAAGTGTTTACATACTTTTCAGTACATACCATTACCATGATGTCCAAGCAGGTCTTAGCGAAAGGTCAAGGTAGGTTGTTCTTGTAACTCTTCGCGCAGGTTACCTACACAGGTGTTTCTAATCCTGAAAGTAGAGCCTTTCGCGACGGATTTGCTAGATGGGTTGAGGGTGAGTGGATTTTTATGGCATGGACGTTTTTTTTTTGCTGGGGATAGGATGGATGGATGGGTGGGTTTCGGTAGCACCGTGATTGCAGGGGGCGATAGGGCGTGCTTGGTTGATCTTGATGGTGTGGGGTGAGATAATACGCCATTTGGGCTAGATTTTCATATTACTGTAGAAGTGGGGATCGACTCTCCGATTGCCATGTACATGGGCTGAGATATCAGACTGTGCTTTCTTTCGGATCGTTTCCCTTTCTTGAAGTAAAACATTTCCGGTGAGGATGGGCTCATGAAAAGGTGGGAAACAAACGCTTGAAGTAGTCTGATTGCGTACTTAAGGTGAGTACTGAAGTTTGATACGCGGGACTAAAAGCCTGGTTTTGCTATTCCGAAGTCGTCAGCTAGATCATCATCCCCTCAAAAAGAGGTCCAACCCGCCTGGCTTGACCAATCCTCGTGATACCGTATTTCCCAGCTAGAGACCGCTCGGCTTGGTCGGCTTGTGTAACGCTATAGAGAAAGGGTACTGCTAAAGGTCTAGACCTGCATACTAGGGACTGAAACCAGCTTGCGGTAATATTTGGAGTTGAGTGACTTTATTTGCACAGCGAGAGAGAAACCTGGAAAGCCGTTTGACCGCAAGCTACAGACGGGAGAGTTAAGTTCTTGATGAGATACAACGAGCCAGATTGTACTATTTCGTCCCGAGAGCAAAGATTGCCCACGATGTTTCTGATGCGAAATATCTTTTTGCCTAGACCACGTCTTGTAATTTTAAGTGCGCCTATCTTGATCGAACTCTGCTGCTGTTGTTTAGGGCCATACTGCTAATGGGGCCAGGTTGCATACTAGAACTGGGATGGACGTCTGTTCGTAAGAATGAAAGCTAGATGGTACTTCTCTCCATACCGTCAAGTAGACCGTCCTCGCCATATAATTCAATCCGAAGTTTGACCAGCTGGATCGATGTTTGTGATAAGCCGCAATGCTAGTACTCTAGTCTATGTGGCATATAAGAAGTGGGAGTCAAGTTGCAGCCCGGTGAGCGCAACAGTGATTTCTAATCCCCCCTGGCGATGTGGACCAACGACAACAATAACGACAACAGCACACCGCAACACCCCAAACCACCCCCCTGCCAAGGTTCCCTCCCACCGAGCAACCCTCCTCCCATTCCCGTACGCCCCACATTTTTTTCCAAAAGTAACGCTCCCACAAAACCTCATTGTCGGACTTTCTCCCAAAAGTAGAGAGACTAGCAATCGACTCGATCAAGATAAATGGAAGCCGATTTTTGCTTCGTTGCAGACGAACTCCTGGTCGCTAGGAGACGGGCCTTTTCCAGAATCCAGTGACCGTAAACTATCACACTTTTTTATTATCTTTGTTGTCGTTCAAACAGTCCCCTCGCGTCATGTATATATTATTTTTTTCTCTCGCTTCTTCTCATTTCTTTAGCCTTCACTTTTCAATTTCCTTGGGGTTGGACTTGAAAGTATTCTTGAAGGGGTAGATGGCTTGGTTTTGAGTTTGAGGTTGGGGTGGAGGGTGGGGTGGAGGTGGAAGGTTTTAGGTGGGGGGAAGAGGAGGATGGGGTTAGGGGGTAGGAGATTGGGATTTATCTGGCGGTGGGGAAGGGGTTGGGGGTGTGGGAACCTGGGGATTGTACAGACCGTATTGTCTTTTTGCTAGACTGATTATCTTAGGTAATTACAAAGGCCTTTATCTGGCCAAAAGCCCCCCCCTTCCTTGAATCTTCGTATGCACATCCGCTCAACCACCCCCTTTTCCCTAAGGCTCTCAGTTCACGGTCTCACATCCCCAACACCCCAAACGCCCGCGCTCGTGAAAATCCATAACCGCCGTGGGGAATCGTAAACATAGCGAACGTGTCTGAAAATGTACAGGAAAGAAAAACTCCACCGGAAGAACGCCCTCTCGTCTCCTCAAGGCTTGCACTTTATAGAACAACCAATGCCATCGCGCCTAGAATAGCGCCCATGAGCGCGGTGCTGAGATGCCGTCCAAGCGCCGCTCCAGATTTCGGCGCAGCAGTACTACTCGTTTGCGCCGGACCACTCGAACTGCTCGATGGCCCGCTGGCACTGCTGGTGCTCGCGGTCGTGGACACGATCGTGCTGGTAGAATTTGCTGTTGTGGAAGTGGCCAGTGTAGTGCTGTTGACGAGGGTAAGCGAAGATGTGTCTGTGATAATGGCTGTGGGCAGAGTCGTGTTTGCGGATGCGGGAATGGTGGCGATTGGGGTAACGGCGGTGTCGGTGGTTGTGGTGCTGGCTTGACTTGTGGTTGCAACGGTGTCTGTGGTTGTTGTGGAGGGGGAGATTGTGTTGGTGGTGCCAGAGGGGAGGATTATGGGGGCGCCGGTTGTGGTTGGCAGAGCGCTTGTTTCGGTTGTGGTTGTGCTGGGGACAGCTGCGGTAGTGGTAGTACTTTCTGCAGCTGCGGTGGTGGTAGTGCTTTCTGCGGCGGCGGTGGTAGAGACAGTAGTACTTGGCGCGCCTACCGTGGTGGAGGTAGTAGAAAGGCCATTGGGTACAGGAACAGGTACGTAGGTTGAAAGCGTTGAAGCTGGCTCGGTGGAAACCGAAGCAATGGAAGCGGCGACGGAAGAGAGTGAACTGGCTGTTGAGGAAATGGCAGACGCGACGGAAGCCGAAGAGGCGCCAACGATTGCTGTGTCGACCGATGCGGATGCGGTAGACGAAGGAGTGGCCATGATGGACGTATCGACCGATGCAGAGGGCGTTGCAAAGGGAACAATCACCGGGGACAAAGTAACCGAACCCGTTGATACTGACGCACTCTCCGGGATAATGATAGACGTCGTATATCCACTAATCGCAATCGGCAAGACGGGTCCTGATGGCGCGGGCTGTTGAATTGAGCTCGGGATACTGCCGGCTATGGAGGTGACTTGAGATCCAGGGCCCGCAAGGACGAGAGTGGTTGTCTCAACGCTGGGGGCCGGGCTCATGGTTACAGTCGCAGAAGCTTCGGTTGTATAGACCGTGACAGTAGATATCTGGGGCGCGGGGACTTGGACGGCAGTGACTTGACCGTTCATGGTGATTTCGTAGAAGGTGAGGCTCTGGGCGTGGATTAGGGCTGGGAGAGCCGCTAGGACGACGAAGCGAGGTGAGGTAAACATTGCGCAAAGTGAGTGATAATTACTCGGTAGCGATTGTGGTAATTGCAGAGAATGAGCTGAGATTGTAGAGTATGAGAGGAATGCAAGAAGAAAGGTACAAAAGGGCGAGTTGGGGTCAAATATGTGCAACGTTGACGATGTGTGGCTGGAAACTACCAGCCTTTTGTTTACACCGCAAGAAGTAGTGGCGGGAAATACGCACACTGGAAAGCAGCGCGGATTAGCAAGTGATTGATTCACAGCAAATCAGACGCGACGAATCAAATAATAAATACCAAGCAAGCAACATGGAGCATTTCAAGGTTTCTTCTTGTTGTTTGCCATGTTTTCTTGCCTGTCGCACCGTCGCACCGCTTGCTAGACATCGCACCTTGTCACTGATCATCTTGCCTTGGGTTTTGCGACCACGGTGACCCATCATGATTCGGACCCAACCAGACTGGAACAGGAAACCATCAGCATGTCCATCGCATCAGGTGCCATCAGGGTTATTGCCACTTTGCTGGCAAGCGTCGTTGTTTATATGAAGTTGTCGTCGTCGTTGTTCCTTTCCTTGGCAGAATCCTGGCCATTGCTATTCCTGTCGTTGCCGAGGTCTGCCGGAGAAGAGTGGCCGGTCACGCCGTTGCACTAGCCTGGCCCTAAGTCAACGTCGATGTTGAGAATGGGCTGAATAGCTGTTGATGTTGTTCACGAGGTCTGTTTCTTGGATGGGGACATCCAATGGGGACCAGTTTAGATACGGAGGACATGTTTCAGATATATCTACGTGCGGTCATGTTCGCTATGATCGACGGTTGTACTCAATGTTTTCGTCGTCGATTTAATTCGATTCTGATCCTCTGAAGAACCGATCGTTATTGGATGAGACCTTGAACTGCAAAAGGAGTTTACAATGCTTACTCGAAGCCTTCCGAAGCCTACCTAAGCCATGGGGTATCTAATTACGTAGTAACGGACAAGACGAAGCTGTCAAGCAATCCCGAGCTCTTCTCGTACATCGTCCCACTCTCCAGGTCTCACGATCTTGAACTCTCTCCCCTCGCCCATCTTTCCCCTTCTAATCCCCGGCAATCGCACCTGCAAGCTCGCCAACGCGTCCCCTTTTGCGTCCCCGCCACTCCGGATGACTTTCCTCCTCCCCTCCTCCCTCACCCTTTTCTTCCCCACACTGTCCATCCACTCCCGCCATCCCTCCCACTCCTCTCTCATCCTTCCCGTATTCCAACTACTCATCTCCCTCACTGGCCTCCAGGCCAACCTCTCTTCTCTCTTTCTCTCTCGCAATTCCACCACCGTGTTCGCCTCGCTCGTAACAATTCCTAGCATCTCCTTCAGCACATCATGTGCTTCTTGCTGTAGAAGCGTAGGGCTGCTGGGTTGGGGGGCCGTGATGGGTTCAGACAAGAAGGCGAGTGACGTGGAAAGCTGGCGGGTGTGAGATTGGGACCGAAGGAAGCGAATGGAGGATTGAAGGGAGGAGATTTCGGATTTAAGCGTGGCGATTTCGACGAGGGCTGATTTGGAAGTAATATCTCTTGTGGTGGGTGATGGCACTTGACCATTGGGCTGGGCAGAATGAGTGAGCTGGGGTAAATCTTTCCAAGACTCCCGCTCGACTTCAAGCTCGTGGAGGTCGTTCTCGGCGCGTGTGAGTTTCGCAACAAGCTCTTTCTCCTTTAATCTAGCGTTTCCTGCGATCGTCTCTAGTTCTCTAACCTTTTCTCTTCGGCCACTAGATTCGCCGACGCGTTTTTCTAAGACTTCGACCTTGACGCCCATCTCTTCGACCATCTTGTCTTTCATCGCAAGGGCAGTGTTCCTTTCTACAACTTCATCTCTCAAGCGCAGCATCTCTGTTTCATGCGAGGCTGACGTAATGGATGCGGCGCGGAGGGTTTGGGCTAGAATTTGCCAGGGCGGTGGAGGCAATGGGGAGGAGAATTCAACTGTCTGCGTGAGGCTACTTGTTAGGCTGTAGAAGTTCTGCAGATGTGTGACGGTCGTGTGGAGCTTGGTAGATAACGTTGAGAAAGGTAGGGTATCCGAAGACGTCATCGCACGTGCTATCTCGCGGTATGTAAAAGGGATGTTTCGGCCTTCTTCGCTCAGGAGCTTGGATACAGTAACCCCAGCAGTGCGTGTTGCCAGCGCAAAATCAGAGGCCAAGTCTTGCGACTGCTGAATAGTAGGCAGCGTTGAAGGATCAAGAGTCAAAGATCTCGACTTCAGCTCCTCAAGCTCGCGGATTGCTTTGCTCGTAACAACCTTTGCGCTGCGAGTCTGTGAGATCAGAGAATCGACCTTCTGGAGAAATCCCTGAGATTCTTCATCTTCTTTAGTCTCGTCGCAATTGTGGGGGAGAATTTTGGCTTGGGATATTGACTTGACGTAAGATAAAGCGAAAGCAGCACTTTCGAGGTGGCTTTGCATCATCAAGGCGCGCATGTGGATATCATCGGCATATCGTTCAAGACCATCAGAAATATGAACTTCTGCAAGGTGCGTCATCAAAGCAATAGTCCGCTGAAGATCTTCAACACACTGCCCTTCTTTTAGCTCGTCGCTCTTCAAGGCTTCAATCCATCCGTTGAATGCACGCTCGACTGGCTCGAGGTCGTACAGCGCGCCCTCCAGCTTGAGGAATGCTTCCAGAGTACAGCAGTGAATAGAGTTGGTGAATCGATCGCAGATACTTGAGATCCAGCTCAACTTGTCCAGAAGATCACAGCAAGCAAAGATACCATCCTCGTGCCCTGGTGATGCTTGACTATTCAGGCGTTCTTTGATATAACCATGCATTAAATTAGCCTTGAAACCAATCCGCTTAAATCGAAGCAAAGCACGTATTGAATCTCTCTCAATCTTAAACTGTTCAGGGAGAAAGAGCTGTATAATGGCTAGATGCTCGGCAGACTCTTGAGCTTCCATTTTCCTCAGCTCTAGATCTATGGCCTTGACTTGTGCCTTGGATGCAGAAACCTGCAGGCGCAAATTTAGGTCCATCATAGCTCTTGAACGATTAGTCAGATCGCTGGCTTCCGTCTCTGTTATCTGTTGTGAGGCTCTCATATCTTCGAGATCGCTCTGCATGTTGGTTACCAGGTCGCGAAAACGAGCAACCGTGTACTCGAGATCCTGGATGGTTTCGTCCTGGAGGGCCGCTTTCCTCGCATTTTCCAACATTAACGATTCGTTGTAGTTGATTTCGTCCTGCAGCTGCTTCTCAGTCTCGGTATGGTTGAGATCAAGCTCGTCATTCAATTCCTTCAAGCTTTCTAGGTCTTCAATAGCCGCTCTTAGATTGTCGACTTGTTCATTGAGTGCCATGTTCTTATCGGCTAGCTCCTCGATCATCTCCTCAGCACCAAGGGCAGTATCCAGCTGTTGCCTGAGATCTTCAACCGCGGCATCTGAGTGGGCCAGTCTCTCCTTCGTTTGGAGATACTCTTCTTTGACGTTTCCTAGGTCTTGAACATCCTTCTCAAGCTCCTGTACCTGCTGTTTCAAGTCCGACTCTTGTTGTTGCGTGATATCTCGAAGGCGCATCAGAGCTTCCCGCAATCGTTCGTTACTCCTCTCCATCTGCAGCCAACCCTGACTAGCCTTTTCCTCGGGGCTCATCTCCGTTCCTAGCTCCTGGTTCTCTTCCCGCAGGATTTCTATTTCAAGCTCCATCTCTTCGTTCTTCTGCCTGAGTGCATCCAACTCAGTCTTCAACGACTCTGCTGTTTCTTCCGCCATCTCTTTGTCCAATGTCGCCATTTCGCTCATGGTGTCATTCTCTGCCTGCTGCGCCTCTATGGCTTGTACCTTGGTTTCCTCTTCTGCCAATTGTTTCTTCAGATCTGTCAACTCTTGCTGCTGCGGTTGATATTTGGATTGGAGCTTCTGGATTATTCCTTCAAACTTGTCTCGCTCCGATTGCAATCTCTCAAGTGTTTTCAGCTTCTCCCTATCCTCAACCCGCTTTTTCTCCATTACCCTTAGTTTCGTCTTCAGATCTTCTACTTCTCTATGTGTGGCGCCAACGGCTGTGGCACGCTGAATCTTCGGAGGGGGAGATCTGCCACGTGAAGATGCAGGTTTTGCTGATGTGGGCGCGTCACTGCTTGAAGATTGGAGAGATAGAGATGAGCTGAGGGGATTTCTGGATCCATCATCCTGTCCATCCATGACTGGAGGTGACAAAATTTCCGGGCTCAGGATACCCGAGGGCGAATCATGACCACTCCCTGCAGTTGCCTGGCTCTTGCCGCTGTCGGACCTTGTATCTTTCATTGTACTCGGCCTAATCGACATGCGATGGGTTGGCGGTTTCGACGAGTTAGAAGATGTCTCGCTGGGCGCCTTAGCTAAACCATTCATTGTGCCTGCGATGGACTGACGTGAGGTCCTAGGATTCGAAGAGAAGGTGGGAGGACCCATCGATGCATGATGGGCTCTTGTAGCAGTCGTAGATGTTATGTTTGTAGGTAGAGCTGCCGTAGTGCGTGGTGTAGAACTTCTCGAAGAGGTGGTCGAACCAAGCTGTTTAGTAGGAGATTTACTAGGAGACTTTCAAAGATGAGCCATACATCCTTCTTGTTCCAACTGTCTGTAACATACCCCCATAAGTCTCGAAGGTAACCCTGCCTTTGCTCCAGGCGTAGGACTACCAGCATTGATACTCTGCCTTTTACTTACTGCTGGATCCAAGACACTCTGCCTTCTCAACCCCCCAGGCACCATGCTTTGTGGTCTACTCTTTATAGCCATACCGTTTGCCCTCCCTTCCGTATGTCCTGTACTGGCTTTGGGTGTCGACTGATCAATGATCTTCGTGACCCCCGGGCGTACGAACATGCCATGGCCAGGTTCGCAGTCAAAGTACCGCTCACCCTGTACAGCACCATCATTCTTGCCTGAAGCATCATCCAACTCCACCCCAACCCAGTCTCCCCCGGCAAAGTGGGCGCTACCAACATATCGAATGGTTGCAGTACGGCCATCTGGGAGCTCTACCGTTTGGCCAATCTGAAAACCCGAGAGCTCGCCCATCATCGTGGGAAATCATGGCATCGGTGAAGTATCTGTGACGTACACCCGTTGGTTTTGAGTTGGTACTGCAGTGTTTGTATAAATGTTTACTGAAACATTGAGTTAGAACTGTCACGCGTTACGGCGTTTCATTGAACTGGCATAGTCATCTCCACAATTGCGGTGTCATATCCGCATCAAGCCCCTTTAAGGTCCGATCTCAACCTTCAACCTTCAACCTAAACTGTGCACTGTATTTATTATGACTTTGTTCACATGAGGATTCTATCTGCGAAATTTGATGCGCAATGATTCATTTCTCTCCTACTCTCAGTCGAGGAAGAAATCCAAAACCACCTCTTCCTTCATTGAAAATACTGCATATGCCTCCATTTACAATTTGGCAGCAATTCGCCAATGAACCAGGACGCATTCTGACACACCTTAGGCATAGATCGTCCGTTCGAACAACTGTTCTTCCATCCTCGCTTTTCCAAAAGCTGCCCATGTGTCCTCTATGACTGCTTCTTCAAGCCACTTCTCCAAAACTTCTCACGTTTTGTCTATCCCAGGATTCCCGCTGGGCAACGCCAGACTGTCCGTCGCTTGGAGGTTTTCTTTTCCATGACTTGTAGCAAGAGCTGTATGTTCCGGTGTTCTTCCAATTCGACCATGCGTTGCTTGTAGGGAGTACCAAGGAACCCATAGTACCGAAGGACCCGGAGAGGTATTGAGAATACAACGACAATAGACCAGAGTACGAGGAGAATATTAGCGGTTGTGAAAAATCGGCGAGCAGCAGATGATAGTAAAAGGACTCTGTATTTGGGTCCGTTATCAAGACCGTCCCAGTATCGGGACATGTGTTTGTTAATTATAGTGTGGAATATATTTGGGCGAATTATTAGATATAGTAGGGGCTTGTAGAGGCCGTGATAGAGTTGTACTGAACAGCTTGGACTCTATGCTGTACTTGGACGGCTAGCAACCTTTTAATCTGCCTTGGATAAAGAATGTTCTATTTGCACCGAGTAAGTATAAAATATGCTCTGCGTATAGGTGCATATTTTCATTCCGAACGGACAAAGCTGGTTTCAGAAAGCTGCCTACCTTATGTAGGGGATACTGACTCTCAGCCCTCAAAGACTACGTTTTACTCCATGACAGCAACCACGTCGCTCTGTTATTCTTTACGGCCGCTCCCGGGTTTGGGAAACTCGGTGTCCTTTCAAACCTGAAATTTTTCTGCCAGCCGTGTTAGAGGATATTCTGCCTAGTGGCTCCTCCACTCTCTACTCCCGCCTTCGCTTTTCTTCGGCCCTAGTAGCTAGGCACGTCGCCCAGGTGTCTATACCACCTTTCAAGATATGTTGTTAATAGCTTGTACACCACAATATGCCCTGGCAGTCAGTGAGCTACGACTCGTCCGGAACACTCAAGATATTGATCAAGTAAGGTCGAACGAAGTTACTGTAGAAAAAGGGGCCGAGTAGACAGACGGGCCGGGGCCGGGAATGTTTGAAGCCAGACTTCCACGTATAGCATTTCGGATATTGAGAATTGATCAGTCGCACACCGGCGATTAAGGAATAATATCCAACGATGCAATTGAATGAGACATTAAACTTAGATCGTAGTTCTACATAAAGAAAGAACGGAATATTCGGTCTTTGCAATGACTTACGTAGTCTCAAAATCAAATGCTGGAGAAAAGGCCGGCGCACTACGAAAGAGAGACGATGGATTATTATATCCATCGTCAAGCGTCGGCGCTTAAAAGGAATATTCAAAGGTTGTCCCAAGAAACCACCTTCGAAACGAAAAGGGTCCTATGCTTTATGGAAAATAGAGGGTTCAATCAAGTACAAGCAGTTTTCGAGTTGAAAGATTTTTACGGGTTCTTGAATTTGCGAAGGGAGCCCGCATCAGGGCTTGTGCAACTTCGGCTAGGTACTCTCTACGGAAGTACTTGCTTTGCTTTTGGACTCCGTACCCCGAACTGATAAGGGCAGAAGGTGAAGGAAGTACTTGATAACCACACTGTGTTGCATGTCATGGCCAATCGCAAGCACCATCAAGTGTTATCTGCCTCATTTCTCTCAAAAACCCACGTCTTCAACGCTGAGATTCTTCGATCAAAATTAAGACGCGAACACAATCAGCCATGGTTGGCTCGTCGCATGTTTTTTCAATGAGCAACGTGAGTAGAATTAGTTTTGTTTCCCAAGTCCTATACCTACCTTATACTTCCAGCAATCCAACATCTTCCGATTGTTTCCTCTTCTGCTCTTACCCTTACTGCTGTTCCGTTTTCTGTCGAGCGGCAACCCTGGGCTATCATCACGTGAACCGGGTCTTTACGGGCGCACGGCGGAAACCGGCATGAAACATCAAGAGAGCACGCGACCTCCACCCCCGGCCCATGGATAATTGGCTTGCCTCTCTGGGTTTGATATGCGAACGGTAGGATTGTAGTGTCGAGGAGCATTAACCCTTTGATTGGGCTTGATGGGTCTGACATTGGTTTGCAAGCCTTTCAAGGGAACGAGAACGGCCTCCTGCTCTGCCCATCAGAAAAAGAAAGTTGAAAATTGAATTATATCCAGAACCGGGTGAGCGGGGAATTGCGGGTCGTACCTTAAGCGAGCTGTAATCCCTGTCAGAAATTCCGTTGCGGAAATCGTCATGAACTTCATTTACTTTTAATGTTAATTGTCCGGCTGTCTGTTCATGATCGTCGTTGTTGCCACTCACTCACTCTCTCTTCTTCACCATTCCAGGGACGAGGTAACCCAAACAGCAAATGCACTTGGAACAGTTACTGCGACGGTCCGACGCTGGGAGAACGACAACCTGTTACCGGACCTGCTAGACCCCCATTAGCCAGGTTGTTCATATACATTGTGCCTCGGATGTCAAACAGTTGCCGGACTATATATCTTGGGCATTGGAAACTCGGGAATCTGTTGGATACTGTCCTTTGCTTGTCTACTTTTCAAAGTCACGTTCTTTGTCCATTCAAGCGTCTGCGCCAATCCCACATGCCTACCACGCGCGGGTTAACTATTTGCCTACGAAGATGTCTACCTACCACAAGAAAACTAATGGCGAAGGAGTTCAGGTCGAGGACACCCGTATCTGCGTCGTTATGGTCGGCCTGCCAGCTCGAGGCAAAAGCTTGATTGCTCAGAAAGGTGTGTCACATATATGCCCGTTCGAGCAGCCAACCTTAAGAACTAGATTTAACACTTTTTCTGTGAGGCAGTTGTCCGCTATCTTGCTTGGCTTTCGATAGCAGCTAAGAATTTCAATGTGGGCTCCTATCGCCGCGCTGATACCCCCCAACCCACGGCCGACTTCTTCGATACCTCCAATCCAGAAGGAGAACGCCTTCGCCATGCTGCTGCCGAGGCTGCTGTGATTGACATGGTCGAATGGTTCGAACAAGGGAAAGGAGTGGTAGCTATTCTAGACGCCACCAATTCGACCAAGGCCCGTCGTCGCTGGGTTCACCAACGCTGTGAGGCGAACAATATCCAGACTTTATACGTGGAGTCAAAATGCGACAACGAGGACTTGATTATGAGCAACATCTTGGAGGTCAAGACATCTTCACCTGATTATGCGGGACAAGACCCTGAAGTTGCAGCTCAAGATTTTCGAAACCGCATTCGTAATTACGAGAAGGTATACCAGACAATCGACGAAGACGAAAAAGATATGACGTACGTAAAACTCATCGACGTCGGTAAACAAGTCATCGTCAACCAGATAAGGGACTATTTGCAAAGTCGCGTGGTCTACTACCTCATGAACCTCCACATCAAGCCGCGCTCGATCTGGCTTTCGCGAGTAAGTACTGCCAGCAAACGATGCCTTTCCGTTCTAAGTATTGACTTATACTGCAGCATGGTGAGTCAGAATTCAATCTTCAGGGGAAGATAGGAGGTGATGCGAATATCTCTGAGCGCGGTGAGCTCTATGCCCGGAAACTCCCTGAACTCGTTGCAGAGTCTGTCGGCGATGATCGCCAACTGACAATATGGACGTCTACGCTCAAACGTACTATTCAAACTGCCCGCTTCCTCGCGGCGTCCCCCAACGGCTACGACAAGCTTGAATGGAAAGCTCTCGATGAGCTTGACTCTGGTGTATGCGATGGACTTACTTATCAAGAAATCCAAGAACAATATCCAGAAGACTTCAAAGCCCGGGATGATGACAAGTACAACTACCGCTACCGTGGCGGAGAGAGCTATCGTGACGTAGTGATTCGCCTGGAGCCTATTATCATGGAACTCGAAAGGAGCGAGAATATCATTATAGTCACCCACCAAGCTGTGCTTAGATGCATCTATGCCTACTACATGAATGTACCGCAGGAGAAATCGCCATGGATGGAGGTTCCTTTACACACTCTAATTAAGCTTACACCCAAGGCTTATGGTACCGAGGAGCAACGATACAAAGCGAATATCCCAGCTGTGAGCACATTCAGAGAAAAAGGAACCATCGCAAAGCACCAATGATGGGCTCTGTACACAATTGGTTGTAGGGACAGTAAACCCTACTTTTACAATAACGATTTGGACGCATGTCACGTAGGTGTTCTGCATGGGCTATAGAAGGGGCAAGGGAACTTGGCTGCTGCATTGCTATTGGCGTACTGGATTTTGAAAGGCGGCCTCGAGTTTTGTGGGACAACCTCCCATAATACGAAAATTCCAATTTTTATGCAGCACGTAGCTTTGCCAAGTTCACGCAACCCGGTGGAGCCATAGGGGAGTCATGGATATGCTTTCTTCATCTCAGCTCTAGCTCGATTATTCTCTTTTTGTATTTGAGCGCCCTGGCTTGTGCTCTTCAATCGTCAGTCTATCGCCTCTCCTCTAACAACCAGCTGTTTTGTATAGCTACTGTTGATATCCCTCTACGGTTGACACTTGGCTTCACGCCTCTCACCTAGCAGTCCTATTTCCCTCAATATGAACGGAACCTAGTAATGGCTTATGAAGAAATGCAATTTGCATACAGACTCCGGAGAACTGAAGCCCTGGTATGATTTATCAGTTCTAAATAATCCGACAATGACTACCTCGTTGATATGTCATCCTTTGTGCTAGGATTTTCAACAACGGAATGCTAACAGACTGACCAGTGACACTACTTGTAATGCTGGTTACTTCAACATAACGGAAATAGACACAATGCGGAGAGTCCAGGCCACTCAATAACAAAGCGGTGATCAGTTCCATGCATACCTCCCCTTCCATATGTATTACTGGGCAAACTCCATTTTCTATTCTATGGTGGGTGTTGACAGAAAAGTCTAGAGAAATCCATGCTGGTAATGCTTTGCTCAGCTTTCCCTCGAAAAGTTGGGCAACTTCACGGAAAGCATTTGGGAGCCTCCTACCAACTTTCCCATACACCCTGGCTGTCGTGATAATTTCTCAGCAACCCCAAACTCCATACTTTTGTTCTCCAGCACAAGTCATCAGCATGACACCAGGATCCCCGACTACGATTGGTTTCATAGGCAAAATGGTTCCTAACTCACTACTTCCATATTACTTCACTCATATTTACAGTTACACCTATGGCCCTTCTTCTCTGACCCATTCCCTTGCATGTGCAAACATAGCCGCACCCATCATCCCATTCATTGTGCTTTGCCCTTGTTGATATTTGGCCGGATCTTATCATTCCCAGCTCATCGCACCACTACAGCGTCTTCTCCGAATAATCGCTTCACTTTCTTCTTCGGCATAGAAACCCCACTAACACGGTAGAGAACTGATAGTTGCTGAGCCTTCACTTCAGCATTGCTTCCTTGGTAATCGCTTCTCTACTTTGCAGGATGAATACGACTTTTTCCGAGTTCGAAACTCTCCCTTCAGCTTTCACGGCGTGGGGATACGACGAACTTAGTACCGATGTACCTCGTTTTACGGGTTTACCATTACCCAAGTACGATTTCCGCATTGATACTCGCGAAACCAATGGATTTGTTCCCAGTACTTGGGTAGACCAAGACGAGAGCGGTGACTTCGATCCCAACAGCAAGCGTAATCCACCGCTTCTCCCCCACAAAAGAAAACGAGACAGGCCACTTCAAACCGGGGACAGTTTCGTCAGCCAAGTACTAAAGAAACCAAAGACAAATACATGGCAGTCGGGTCGATATAAAGGGCAGAACGGTCTCGTTACCTTTCGAGTAGGGTCAGAACATGCGCGAGCGGTGCTACAAGCTGTTGGGACCTCTTCAGACAATTGGCCACACGGATCACAGGAACAATCGGAAACGGATAGTAGTGACTCCAACTTTCTCTGGTCAGCTTCCGGAGACACTTCCAATACCGGTCGCACTTCGATTTTGGCACAACATCTACTTCGCAAACGACACGAGGAACGTGTCAATAATTCCACCACCGGCCTCTTCAACTTCGAGGATGTGACGCTCGGCCACCCAGCAGCAAGAGGATGCAAAGCATGTCTAGACATCCGCCTCCCATGTACCCTACTACAAGAAGGCTCGTCATACCCCTGCATAAATTGCAAAGAAGACGACATCGAATGCGAGCTTATCCTCCCGCCTACCAGAAAAGGCGCTTGCGAGAGCTGCAAAAGCCGCCGAATCGTCTGCTCCTATCGCGCAGAGTGCGCTAATCATATCCTACCATGCGTGCAATGCTCCGACTCAAGCCTCAAGTGCGTCGCTGGTCCGGTCACTGGAAGGACGAGGACGGGGCCTTCACTAGATCAAGATTCATTCTCGAGGTCGAAGCTGGTTGTGAAGCCGCCGAAGTCAATCGCCAGCTGTACGCAGTGCAGACAGGCGAAGAAGTGGTGCTCCTTTCGAGGAAGAAAGGACCGCGATCCACCATGCAAGCACTGCCGTGAGAACGGCACCCTTTGCACAAAGGAGCAGCCGCTCCAGGAGAGAGCGTCGAACGTGCCTGCAACCCCAATTGCGGCAAGCCAACCCACCACCACAAACCCCCCAATAACCAAAGTGATCACCACCCGCCTCGCCCACCCCGTAACGTTCAACTACCTCCCCTCCTCGCCCTCCGACTGCTCCATAGACATCCCCTGCCACTGGTGTACCGACCCCCTCTACGGCATCCTCGGCCTCGGCGACCTCCGCGTCGAGGTCCTCGACCCCAAAGACGGCACTGGCTATATCGAGCTCTCCGGCGGCCACACCGCCCAAGGTCACCTGCCCAGCCGCATCTGCTCTGCATGTACGCTTGAACGACTCATGATTGCGGCGTGCGGAGCGCACGAAATCGAACCGTTAGAGGGCAGGGCGGATGCAGGGGATGCGGAAGGGTGGATGGAGTTCCTTATGCCCGGGAAAGCGGAGGAGGCGCCATTTGAGTGGTGCAGCGTCTGTCCCAGTCCCGCGGGGTTTGGGTGCTGCAAGCGGCAGCAGGACGGGCACGACCCCGATGAGGAGGCGCTCGGTGGCGTTGGGTGCGGGCTACGGCTGTGCGAGAGCTGCGCGGTGGTGCTGGTTCACGAGTGCGAAGGCAGTTTGGAGAGGTTGGTCAGGAGGGTGCGGGAGGGGGAGGGGTGGGGGGTTAGGGCTGATGTGGAATTCCTATTGCCCGAGGGGGAGCTTTTGAGGAGGGTGTGCTGTGCCTAGGTGCGCACGCTGTGGGATGGTCCGCTTTGGGAAATCGCTCGGTTATTCGGGTGTGTAGTTGGAATGCCACCCGCGGGTGCTACAATCTTTGAAGGGACGAGGGGGGAGGACATCTATAAGGGGCGGCCGGAAGGACATACGTAGATCTCCGACACGTATCTGTCTAGCACTGCCGTATCTACAATTTACGGCCAGTTCTTTCAAACGTAAAAAAAATCGTCAATGTTCCTTGTACATATGTTTGCAACGCCTCCGGGTATCTATCTTCCCATACAGTACCACAAACGCATACATACGCAGATCCACCTCCCCAAACCCATCGAAATCCCCCCAACGACCCGAACCAAAAAAACCCCAGCCGCAGCCACCCTTCTTGCTCGTCTCTCCTTCAACTACTTAACCGTAGTCGTTCATTGCAATTTCGCCCTTTTCCCCCCCCCGAAAATCCTCCCTACAACCTACATCTACATACCAGTATGTAGAAACAGAAAAAAACGCCATTAGCTCAGCTTTACCCCTTTGTTAAATCCGTGAAGCCCCCTCCCCCCTGCGAATGGGGGTTTTTTTATATCTCTGATCACTTGGGTTTGAGAAAACTATATATGACTACTTTAAAAACAGACGGGGGGCGCGCTTTTAAAGCCGTTCCGTCCCATTTCTGCCCCCATTAAGAAGTAATCTCCCTATTCACCATGAAACTTTGTTCTGGCCGCTAAAGACTTTGGAGTTTTTTTTTTTTGTGGAAGGGAATATGTTAGGGCGCGAAGAGGTTTGAAATGTTTGATGTTTTTGAATAGGTGAGGTTTAATATATAAAACTCAGTAGTTAGTACCTTTTGCTGCAAAAACTATATACTGAATCGAGAGTGTTGGGTCTGAGAGAAACACAAACACCAATGGAAATGGGGGGTTCCCAACGCCCGTTTTACCGTTGCCAATCTGTGTATTGATAACCCAGGATTATAGCACAGGGTTGTTTTTGCAGCAGTCCTGGGGATAAATAGGGTGGATCCCGGACGTACGTGTGTAGTCATGGTTTCTCTTAATATTTGATCCGCGTTCCATACATATTGTTTGCAGCATCCTTTTCAAAATAGCCCTGTTGTATTGTCCTAAGATATATATAGTTGCGCAAACAAATCCCATTAAACCTAAACTACGGCTTTAGAATTTCTGCGCGGCTTGATGTCTTATGGAGATCGAGAAGAAACCTCCATAATCGTTACGTGGGCAATAGTCATGTCCTTCATAGTAGCTAATGTGAACGACCCATTCCGTTATCCACTCTTGTGTGTTGAAAAATTCTAGTGCGCGTACGGTTGCCTAGAGAGATAGGCATAGAGCTAGGTTTAGTTCTGTTATGTAGAAGGTCACTACATCGTGACAGACCAGGGGTTTAACAAAAAGAGCTAGATAAAAATGCTCCTTGTGTGGGTGCTGGTGTACTGGCTATCCGATACCGGCGGATAAGGGTATCACGACATGAGATGAGAATGGCATGCATAATGGGGTAGCCAAAGCCAGGACAACGCTTAAGCGAATGCCGAGACAGGATGAGAGCGTGAGCTTTGAAAATTCGGAAAATGTCGAGATGCAAGCCCTCAGTCTTGACTAGACGGGACCAGATCCAATTTATCATAAAATGGGAACTCGCCCCAACATTTCCATAATCTCCCAGTCTCAAACCAACTTTGTAAGAATCTTACACAATCAACACTAACACCAACGGTAATCCTGTCTACACTGAATGGGAAATGAAGACGAAGCGGAAGGGTAGATAAGGTTGGTGAGTGGATCGAAAGTGATAGGCGTGCGTCAGGAAGAGGGTACTCGAGATATTCTGCATGAGGCTCCGGTGGGGGCGTGGAGAAGGAAAGGGAGGAAGGGGGCAATATCGCGGATACGTATCAAGGATGATAATAGTGCTAACACCAAAGCCCAAGACAGATAACCTAGCAAACCTCAGCGATACAGTAGTCCGAAGTGAACAATAGAGTAGAGACTGACTAGACTCAAGCAAACCCACTGAGGTTAAAGCTGCAGCAGCGCTAGAAAAGAGAGAAAACATGTAAAAAATAGGAGCAGGGAAGAGACAAGGCGTTGGTACAATCACTATGTACCACCTCGCACCGTTCTTGATAGAGATGTCTATCAAGAGTGGGTGGGTCGAGCGCTCCTGGTGGTGTAAATGAGATTCATTATCTAGTCGATTCTGGGAGTGCTGGAATGTTGAACAAACATTGTGACCGGGCTATTACCTCATTCGCTTTCGAGGACTGTATACACCACTTCCAATGACAGAGAACGCCCATTTTAGAGGAGAAAGGAATTGCTAACGACGCGAGATGAGCGGGAAGCGTCATTGGAGTGAATTGAATTTGTTTCGAATTTTGACCCGCCTGCTGGGTTATTAGTCAAACGAGCCCGGAGAAGGGATGATAGCCGTACTTACTCTACGGGTAAACTTAGGCTTCATGTGAAACTGGTGATGCTGGACAAGGAGACAAGCGAATAACTTCCCGGCCCTTCCTTCGACATTCGTGCCTTAGATGCATCAAGCCGCCCCAGATCGACCTGCTACAATCAGACCTACATCTGCGCGCCTCTTTGTTTCTAGCCGCTCGTTTCTGGCCCTTTTTCTCTCGCGTCTAGAGTCAGAGCCAGATCTTTCGTATCAGGCCAAGATTTCGGTGAGAGCCCTGGAACCTCCACCCTTGTTTTCTTCAGAGTCGGCTTTGAACCTTTCTTGAAAAGTAGGAGTATTTTGTTCTCTATCGAATGCAACTGCCGTAGCAGTTTATTGTTTTCCGAGTTATCCTCCATACTGCTCCTCTTTGTGGGGTATGATCAGTTCCAGCACCTATAATGCCTGAATTGTACTCAGTGCATAGGAAAGGGTTGAGGCCGTCTGTTGTGTTGTCTCCAATATTTTCGAGACTCTTGAACTCAAAGTCGCAACAACTGAGAGTCGCCTAGTGGCAAAGTTGATAGAAAAGCCACTCTGATATTATTGAACGGGGACCTGATGGCGCAGACTTATGTTCTCGTCGCGTTGATTAACGGTGCTTATACTTCATGTATGTTCAGACTTCAAAAGTTGCGCTCCACATTAAGCTTTGGATCTCTTCCGTGATCATACAGAAGCTTTGGCACTAGGGGGCTGTGGTGGAACCGATCATTGATAGAGTTATGCTGGTTGGCGTTGAGAGAGATGATAGGCTCTCAAATTAAGCAGAAAGGATCTTTGCCCGCAATAGTGTCGCCACACTGGTGGGTGGATCCGCCCCGTCGAATCCGAGAACCATAGACCGAAGTATTCATGAGCAGATGTGACCTTCAAGTATATTTCAGACCGCTTGGAAATCTTCTGGACTATAGTCATCAAGTTAAATGTGGTCGTTGTTTTGAATTTCGTGAATCGTGACTTGGTGAAGTCGGCAGCCCAATTTTGTTGGCACTGCGATTTGCCGTGTTTCCAGATCGGCCATTGACATGGTTCTGGGGAGCTAACTGTTGCTGACGCTTATTTTTATTCTCTATTGCAATGGCGAGGTCAACGAGCTCTGAAAGTGTTGGCGGAAGCTTGGGTTCTTCGCGAATAGCATCGCTGATCTCTGGCCGTAGACTGTGTAATACCTGATCACGTCGCTGTGTGTCAGTAAATGGTCCTAGTTGTCCCTCCAGTCCGCATAGATAAAGAACAAAGTCGCCAACCGTCTGATCCTTGCCTTGACGTGCACGAAAGTAGTTCGGCGACACTTTAGAAAAACTCGGTTCCAGATCGTCAAGTAAGAAGTTCTTGAAGCTATTCCAGGTACTCCTATGTCTTGCAGTTTCTCGGCGCCAGGCTGCCTGTAGATGATTAGGAAGACGTTCCAGGGCGTAGCAAATCTTTTCCTCGTCATGCCTATATTCGACCGATCTACTCTCAAAGAACTGTTCGCAAGACTGTGTAAAGGCTATGTACTCGGTAGAGGTTTGACCGTGATAGCGTTGAGGAGTGATAGATGCCAAGGCAGGATCTTCAGTTCTTCGGCGTTTCGCCGCCACCTCTGGTTTCCGGTCATGATCCTCTGAACTACGTAAACTTGTTGACTGGCGGTAGCCTCCTTCTGTCATGGTACGATTATTACCACTGGCACGTTCTTCTCCAGCGCTCTCTGAAAGCAGGCGTGCATCTGCAACCTGTCGGCGTAGATCTATAACCCGATTTTTGCGATGCAAGTGCTCCAGCTCTCTGCGCAAACGTTCCTCTTCCTCCTCTAAATCCTCCTCCGGACTCTCAGTCCGAGCATTGGCCGCAACAGGCGTGCGCTCATCCCCTAGCTCGTTTTCTTGTCCATGCTGCAGAGCAACGCTCCGCCAGTATTGCACTTGCTCCTCCAAATGTGTAACCTGCTCCACCAATTCTTCATTCTTTTCAGCCCGCTTTTGCCGAGACTTGCGCGCCGCCAGCCTGTTTCGTGCGCGCCTTATCGCAGTAGTGTCGGTGTGGCCTCTGCCAGTTATTGGAGTCTCTACTTCTTCCATTGACTCGCTGGCTTTGAGCTGGCGGCCTTCGCTACTCCTTTGCCTAGTAGCCATGCCGTGGTTAGGTGACTGTCTCTGTGCATGCTCAACTGACGTTCATTTGAGCAAAGCAGGCATGAAGTCATCAACGGTCGCCTGCGCTATCACTGATTCCGGCCGCCGTAGCGACCCGACATTTATGAACAAATGAATACATTTCGTTCACCAATCGGTTCTATAACGGATGGTCGGCTCATCTGCTTCAAGCTTATCTATCCTTTCGATATCTTGCACAATCCTCACTATTCTGCAGCGGTTCACCAATCCAATCGGAGGATCCGCCATCTTCTGGTCAGTGTCATGAAGATTGAGTGTTCCAATTCACCGTAATATGGAATAATCGACTTGCTATCTAAACTATCGTGACTATGTAGTGTTTGGTGCAATGCCTGTTCGAGAAACCTTTCTCCTATCAATGTTTTGGCCAGGAATTTCCTGTCATGACTTTCGACCTTTCTCAGGTACATTCCCAAGCATTCAAGTCCCAAAGATACCTAACGAGCTTGCCGGAAAAGTATCTCCCAAGGTAGTGTTGCTATGGACGGTCTCTGCGAAGCTACACCGACCGTAGAAGGCGAACTGCATGCTTTTTAAGAAAAGAGTCCTGAAAGAGAGGCTGCAAATGCGACAAAATATAGGAGGTGAGATTAGGAATCTTAAGGGGATCTGCGACCAACCACTGTCACATACGCAGATTATAGTATCAGTACTTTGCAGCTTATCCTTTTAGAGCATAACAATGTAGGCAAGACCAAGCGGAGCGACCACTGACCTCCCATCCTCGTTCTACGCCCCATGGCCCCATCCACATTTCTCGAGCGCCATAGCAGTAATGTTCCCACTCCAACCCGTTGGCGGTATATCCGGGATAGATATCCCTCCCATTTGGTGTTGTTGTATTGCGCACGTGAAGACGTAGCAGTGCTTCGAAATAGTCGCCAAGGCCCGAGGGAATCCTTGAACCATTCTCGACTTGAAGAGACCGTCGCAGTCCAAGTTGGCGTATAATATCCAAGCATGACTCGTGTAATGGGTAGATTAGGCCATAATCTTGGTCCGGCTCAAACACCCGCCAGGTAGACACCGCCCACGTATCGAGACGGCTCCACTCTGTAGGCATAGAGAATCGAGCATCGAATCTAAACTCAGCGCCTCCGTTGTATATTGTAGGTGAAAAGATAGATACAGACGAATCTGAGGTAAGACCTCCAGTTCTAGGCCAAGACTGTCACTCTAAAGACCAACAAGGGGGAGCGCCAAATGCCAAGTGAGTGCTTACGGTTTGCCCACAAGACGTACCTTTCCGAGCCATAACAGTTTCGAACACATATCAGCTTTTCGAGTATTTGATGCTTCGAGAGAAATGGACTATAATTCAAAGGCATTATACAAACCTCTGTTTGATCCTTGGCCAGTATTCCCAGATTGTAATTGCGCAGGACACTACTGTCAAGTAGCTCTAGCGATGATCCACAGATCGCACAAAAGACCGACCTCTCGTCCGGAGCCACGTTAATTGCAATCGAGGTTTAAAGACCTCAAATGGCCTCACACATGGAAAGATGAACACTTCTTATGTCCAAGAAAATGCTAGAAATGAAAGCTGTAATGGTCTTTTTGGGCGATTGATTGTAGGACGAGCTATATCATAGCTGCACCTTTTCAAACATGCTGATCCAGTCCCAGCAAGAATCTGATTCCATTTTCTAGGCAACAAATTAAGATGAGGGACAAATTCTGAGATCAGTAAAGAATGACACGCACAATAGTCAAAGATAACGAAGCACTATATGAAGAGTTACAACAATTTTACGGCTCTACATCATTTGCCTCAGGTTCTCAGCTTACTACGCGCACACATTCTTTCATTGCTTTTGTGATCATAAGATAAAACTTACGAGTGATGTTGTTTCATCTTGATGTTGAGCATATTGAATGCTCTTCTACAAGATAACAAGCTTTAGAAGATAATGAAACATTTGAACAAGAATCTTTCTAAGAAATTTATTACTTCTAGCAAAGTCTTGTATTTCTCATTCATTCTGTTCATTCTAAAAATAAATGAAGATTTATGAAACCTCAACATCATTATTAAACGAAATTGATATTCTTTATTTCTGATTGAGATTCTGGAAAGTAATGCACGTCTGCCAGACTTGCCGGAACCAAGACAGAATCCCCGACCTTATCATTCGAGTAAGAACGTGCCTCACATTATTATTGTTGCTCTACATAGTTATTCTCGGCCGCTATTCTCGGCCGCATCTCCATTTTTCAGCAAGCTACTCATTTTTTTGTCCAAAGCCAAATATGGCTTTGGTGTCGCAACCGGTATTACGGTCTGTCGCGAATTCTAATCTGAAAGGCCTGGTACCAACATTTACCGATACCGATCGTCATACTTCCTTTTTCGATGCTTTAACAGCAACAGCAGACAGCCTGCAGCATTAAGTTATTGCCGGTAAGCTTCGAAGCACACAGATTGTGGAACAGTATCAGCGCACCATCAGCGCATACAACGGCTACCTGAACGCCGTATATGAGTTAGCCCTAGGAGCCATGGAACGAGCGGAAGAAATGGATGCCTTGAGAGCGAAAGGAGTGTCTTTGGGGCCTCTACATGGAATTCCTGTACTCATCAAGGCATGTTAACGGCCCGTATTAATTGAAAGAGGAATGCTCGTGCTCATGTTCTTCTAGGACAACATCAACGTACATCCGAGTATGCGTACCGGGGGAGCTATGGCCCTTGTTGGGGCGGAACCGGCCTCATCAGCCACGATTGTTGATAAAGTAAGCTTCTGAAGCAAGCTACAGCCTAGCTATTGCCAGCTCACAATCTTTAGTTACTACAATCTGGTGCAATCATTCAAGGGAAAGCAACCATGTCGGTGAGTAGACTGCGATCAAGCCAGTTGATTTACTTACTCGTGCATAGGAATTAGGGTACTTCAAGTAAGGTCCTCGAAAACTTCGCAAAAGATAAATCAACGCGTCCTCATTGTACCAAGAGGTACCGGAATTCGCTGTGGATGGTCCGCTGTGGCTGGGCAAGCCCAGTCTGCCTATGTACGAGGAGTTCTAGATATGGAAGATAGCGTTGTTGGCCACAGTGTACTCTGACCTTTCTAAACTTTGAAGTATTAGCCTAAGCATCATATAGTCCATCTGGCTCTTCTTCAGGGTCTGCGATTGCTATCAGCGCTGGCCTCACGCCCCTTGCCATTGGAACGGAAACCTTCGGATCCCTTGTACATCCTGCGACCAGAGCCTCGTTGTATACGATAAAGCCAACACTCGGAATCGTATCTGGAGAGGGCATTATTCCGATCAGCAAGCGCTATGATACCTCTGGACCTATGATCAAAAGCCCTGAGGATGTCGCCGATTTGCTCACTGTGCTTGTGGATCCAACAAAATCAAAGGTACCGCCTGATGGTTATGCATCAGCATTTAACGGCAAGTGGGCGAATATTAGGGTAGGAACCTTAGGTCCTCAAATCTGGACGCTGGATAGCGGAATAATTAAGCCGGTGCCGGATGCTACCAAGCAAATAGTTCGTTCCTTTCCAGCTTCATTCAAACATCCATTATAGTGACTTTTGCAGTTGGAGGAGACGCGCGTTGTCTACTCCAAATTTAAGAGCCTTGCCAAAAGCGATCACGAGAATGTCTCCGTACAGGCTTACCAGGAGTTTGGCTTTGAGGGAAGGGATACTTTGGAATCGATGATGGGTCAGCATCACTTCCCTTGGATATTGTACAGATTTCAATGATCAATAGCCGCTGATCTGAAGGCGGATATGGGTAGCTATCTTGATAGCCTAAAAAGGACGAGAGTGCGTAGCCTCAAAGAGCTTGTCGACTGGAATTTCTCGCATTGGGAAGAAGCACTTAAAACAGGTACATCTTCAAATGAACCTAGTGATTCGGCTGCTTATCAAAAAACAGAATATCCTAACCAAAACATAGTCGTGTCTAGCCTAACTTTTAGCGATTCCAACGAGAAGCGTCGTCGAATCCTGGAGCACATTCAGGAAATTAGACAACAATTCGAAGATACCTTTACTAGATATGACATTGAGATTATAGTTGCACCGAGCGACTCCGGGCTCTGCCAATTTTCTGCCGCCCGTGGTAAGAACCCCACAATAGCAGATTCATCTAGGCGGCTAATCTACATAGGCTTTCCAATTGCAACATTACTCATGTCATACCTCGATTACAATGAAAGACCTTCTGAACTGACTATAGCTGCCTCTGCTCATAAAGAAGCACTGCTATTGAATGCGATGAGCGCATGAGAAGATACTCTCCCCGCAAGGAAACCTCCATCGGCATTGCAAGAAGCAGTCGAAGAAAGAAAGACAGTCAATGAGTCCTAGTACAAATGAGTACCACGAAAGCAGATTCAAGATCACCCAATTCGAGGGATTTGGAAGCTAAGGTTTATTCATAATAGTACTTTGACATTATGCCCATCACGAGTGGACTTCCTGCAATCCAGGTACTTGGCCGACTCCTCATCTGTCAAGTGGTATCTGGTGCGTCTGGGGGCCGTCTTCTCTACTTTGATCTACGGTTCCATTAGCAACTGATGCTGACCCACTTTCCGGCGCTTGACATCACCAGTATGAGGCGTGAGCACTGGCTTGTCTTGGTTGCGATAGGTGCCAATAGTATCTCCTTCGCTTCGTCGAACTGTCGTGAGGTTTTTTTGCTTGCGGAACTGGAAATTCAGGGCTGTTCATACATGCATACTGTAGAATGCAATGCTGCACTCAAACTCGATAGTTGTAGCAAATCACGACTTCAGCACTTAGCTGTTCCTTCAGGAAGGCAGAAACTTTCTTGAAGATGCTTCTCGAGCTGCTTGTTGTCTGGATCAATGAGACTCGAAGAGCTTTAAATAGCGATAACAGACTTTCTACACTTCTATTTAACTTCCCCATCTGCACCCTCATTTGCTTCTCCGTCGCGAACCCCCATCGAGTCCTTTTACCTTACATGTTTTGCACAGAGAGAACGCATTAATTGTTTAGAATAGAGAAGAGCTTTGGATCCATAACACGGTCTTTTACATCTCCGTTTACACCTCTGTTTGCTTCTCCTTTTCAAACTCCCATCGCGTCCTTTGTCTTGCCTGTTTTGCATAGAGGAAAGGATCTAATTAATTATTTTCAAATGAAGACGAGTATTGAATTCATAACAGGTCTTTTACACCCTCATTTACATCCTCACTAACTTTCCCATTGCCTTCCCCATTGCCTCCCCCATACAGAACTGTAGTGCAGGTCAGGAGTTCGATTCTCGATAACGTCGTCGGCGATTTTGAAAAATATTCGCATGCCTACCTTGTGAGTATATAACCCGATATGTGTTCAAATTCGTTAGTCAACCGCATTAAAACTCGAACTTATTTGGGTTAATAGGCCGCTCCATGTGCTGAGCTTGTGCGCTCCGAAGATCTTTCGCTAATACAGACTTATCCTTTCATTTCGTTTTAAACTAATATAAAGCACCAATATCTACCACCAGTGCCTTTAAACTCTTTACCGGCCCATCGACTTCCATTATAAAAGGTTTAGACAAGCTTGTGGATGGCCGAAAAGATCGAATAGCAAGATTTGAGAATAACGAAACAGATGAAGAGCGAAAATCTTACTCAGCGCACGAAAGATTGCTAGCGCAATAATCGCAGGCTCACAATACCTTCCATGCCTAATTAAATCACGTCTCACCATCTTTTGCAGTGAGGCTTGTAAGTAATCTACTCCAAGACTACGCCGTTGTGGAGAAAGCATCCTTTAGACCATTAGAAAATCACACTCTCTAGTTGAATAATGTTCTCACCTTCACAATTGTGCGGATACTTCGATACACATCGTCCGATGTTCTGTTTGTTTCAATCTAGATCAAGTTATCCGCTATACTTCCAGAATATTATGTTACGCTTTCAAACCTCATGGCATTCGAGCTCGCTCATTCTGCGAAAGAAAACATCTACACCTTCTTTCAAGAACTTCCGGTGCCGTTCCTCGAACACTTCGGCATTGTCGTTGTATCTGCCAGAAGTTAAAGCTCGATTCGCAACGCGTAAGCGTGAGATTTCCAAGGGACAAAAGAAATGGAGAGTAGCCTTAAGCTGCGGTGACTGCGTACCATAATTAGCACTATTCATTATATGGCTAGGCTAAATATGTCTCACGGCTTGTTCAAGAAGCCACAGCTGTTTGATGTTCCTCGGGAAACCGTCAACCAGGAATTGGGATTTTCCATGCTCCATGTTCTTGACCAATTCGGCGCGGAGAAGTCCGACGTAGAAATCGTTGGGCAATGGAGTGCGGTACTCAGCGCGGCTTCTGATCAAGGCTTTGAGGAGGGGCGATGAGGATGGATGTTTTTCCCTATCTCGAAGGAGATCGCCGACAGAGATGTGAACGAAACCAAGCTCTTCGGCCAAGCGAGTACACTGTGTTCCTTTACCTGTTCCCGGCGCACCTAGAGATACCGTTAGAGTATGGCACATACAATGTCGTTAATCTTGTCACAGGTTCTGAATAGGCATTTACCAATGAAAAAGATGATCTTGGCGTTCTTGAGACTCGGCAGTTGCTCAGTAAGATACCCGTTCGATTGAGCAGAGTCAGTCATTGCTTGATGATGTTGGAGTTCTTGGGGATATGTTGATTCTGCAAATGCTTTTCTGTTACAATTCCCAGCTTGTCTATTAGTGATCCACGAAAATAAGGTCTGTAGATTTTTTTGACTACTCGACCTCTATCTTTGTTAGGACCTATATATCAAATTTACAGTCGGCAGAGGCAAGACAGGTTGTGTCGGTCTTTGTTGTTATTTGATCTGTTCTAGTAGTGCCTCTATACACTGCTCTGTTTTGGGTTCTGGATGACTCTGTTTCTCTCGTTCAAAGCGATTTGCTAAGATGGTTCCGACGCAGACTCTATTAGTAAAACATGATTATGATGTAGAGAAATCATGCTTCTTAGCTATTTCAAGTGGTAAAGTTGCGATCCATTGTCAAGAAAGGTCTCAGCTTGCTGATCGGTTATTGTGGAGTTCACTTCAATTAAACCTATGTGGCGTACTCTGGAATGAGTCTCTGTCTCAGAGGCGGTCTCAGACTTGACCGCTGTATGGGTTTTAAGTTATACCGCAAATCGTGGTATCTAGATTAACGCTCCTCTTTGGTGTATTGGACTGCTGTCACGTACAATTGTGACAAGCAAACGAAAAATCCCATTGTTACCAGGTTTTGACGACGGTTTGATCTTTGTCTTCTCGACATCCTTTGAGAGCAAAGGTTACTAGGCATTGAAATTTTTAGAATTTCTGACAACAAATCACTTAAGTGAGAGGTCTTCAGGTGCTACAATACATGCCCGTCTTTGTTTCTTACTTGCTTCAAGGCCCTGAATGACAGTGGGCCCACATGGGTTCAATAGTGTACTTTTCTTAGGTATTTTTGCAATTCACAGCTGGAGGATCAAGAAGGGAAAATTTGACCTACCCACCATCGCTGAAGGTTCTCCTAACTTAAACCTCGACGTGAGTCGCCAACCATCCTCCTCGTAGCCGGGGCCCGGCACACGACCGACTCCTTTCTGCCCCTCAAGGAAGTGCTTGATACTGCCGGTTAACAACTATCGCACTCATAGGGTAGGTGCCCAAGGCGTTGTCAGTACCGAAAGACTCTAAGACTGGTAATGGCAACAGTCACGGGCCAGCTCTTTCTTTGTTGCCCAGAAGATGACGAGTGAGTGTGATCCTCTTATCAGGATTTAGATAGAGTGCTGTACCATAAAAGTAGCAAGCAGTAGGTACTCCGTACCATGAGGCAAGCTGTCAGAGGCGCGCACCGTGGTAGGGTTAGGGTTAAAATCAGATAAGATGGTGAGATTTATGACTTGATGATTAAGCCAAATCGGGGCAATTTTTCGAAAGCGACTCTCGGCCTGTCAAACACATGGGCCCCGCACCTTTGAAAGGATGGGCCATCCAACTATGAAACTGTTTCTCGTTCGCCATGGCGAGACCGTCGATAATGTGGCACAGGTCTAGTGTGAATCCCAAAAAATTTCTCACTCGCTTTCTGGCTGCTAACATCCTATCCAGTGCCGGGGTCAAAGATTCTGCACTTACAATTCACGGCAGCCTCCAAGCCGACCGTCTGGGACAATTATTTGCACAGAATGGTCTATGCTTTACGAAGGTCTTTTCTTCCGACCTACAGCGAGCGTATAAAACGGCGGAGGCGATACGTTTGGCACAAGCCAACAAAGGTGGAGAGGAAGTAGCAGAGAAGGTACAGGTTACACAACTTCAAATACTAAGGGAGCAAGACTTTGGTTTCTATGAAGGCAAACCCTTCTACGTCCGGTCGCGAGGCTCTAGCAAGTCAGGCAAAGAGAACCATCGATCTCAGCATGTCGATGACCCGGACTTCAGGGATGTTGAGGCCAAGGAGTCGATGAATGCAAGAATGGACGATTTTGTGAAAGATCAACTGTTGCCGCTAATACAAGATGAGAGGCCTGGAAGAGAGAGAGTCATTGCTGTGGTTTCTCATGGGATAATACTATCCCACCTTTGGAGGTGTATATTGAAGCTTTTTGGGAAAGATACTGTGACGCTGGCCGCTGGAATTTCTGTGGGGAGCGGAGGTGTGAAGCCTTTGGAATATCTTGGCGGATGGTCGAATACTGGATACTTGGAGCTGGATATTATTAATACACTGCCAGTAGAGATCATACCAATTGATCAATCCTCTACAGCCGCCTCCGAGACCGAGTCCGGGACGGCGGAGTCTCAGGAATCAGGTATTCCGGCGCTGAAGATGATCGTCAAAGCTGTGAATGGTAAAGAGCATCTGAAAGGTCTCAAACGTACAAGAGGAGTTGGAAGCTCCAAGTACGATGAAGGGCAGAAGAAGATCGAAACATTCTTCAAGAAAGTGAAAGTAGGCTAGACAAACACAGCTGTTCCCACTTCAGGACTTCTAATTTTCATCCACGGTTGGTCATAAAGACCTGCAGCCACAGACAAATGCACACCCGCATGCTCAGACAGGTGTATTACGGTGGTGGACCGTAGGATTCTACCATTCGCTAACTACATACCCTCTGGTTAACAGCATTCCATCTGTTGCAAGCTATCAACCATGACCAGAGATGTCACAAGCTTTATAAGACTAACGACCAACGTCTATGAGAATATGGAGGGCGACTCCAAATATTCATAAAGCACATAAAACAGGACTACTTAGCAATTGCTGGCATTCGCAAGCCCAAGCTGCAACCCCTTTCAACCCCATAGTATCTTACTCCCGAAGACCTCAAGTCGGGTATGACTCCATTCCTTCTCTATCGCTCCACCTCCCTCACATTTCATAATTCTATGATGACACAAACATCACACACAGACCTGTTCTGAACTTCAATGTGGATACACTTTGTACCAACTGCTGTCTGAGACCTTCAATTCCTCACCCTTGCGCACCCCACTTCGGTAGTTGACTTGGGAGGTTGGCTGAACAAAATATACAGCTGCCAGAGTTGTAACCAGGTGCGGAGCTCTTACTGTTATACAGAACATTGAAGGGCGTGGCAGCCTAGGTCTTGATAGAGGCTAGAGCGAAGTCAGTGCGGCAACCTTTCTTTTACGGATATAAAGAAGATCGGAAATGGATTGCGTGATGAAGATTCATGGCATGCAACACTTTCAGATCCTGCTAAATTTTCAGATCTACCCGCACCTTTTGACTCCTCATACGCGGTCGTAGATCAGTCATCGGCGGCCCCCCAAGGAACGACTTCGGGAAACATGGAAAGTAGGAAGCAGATTATGATTCAGCCACTACGGGCAAGCGCTGTTGGACACTCCAATTGGTCAAGCGGAAGTTTGTACATATACGGAAATCTAGCTATGAACATAGAATCGATCTCAAGCTGCTCCGCACAACCCACTCACTGACTCTTTCTCAACATGTCAGGCCTCCAGGTGCTCTCATAACCAAAATGTCCCTTCCCACAACTTTCCCACTAATGTACATGCATCGCCCATCGACCAACGCCCAACGCCCCTGCCCCCAAGACCCCCACCAACAACCCCTCCAAACGCTCCACCCCCTCTCTCCCATCCCTCAAGAAGTCAACTCAGCAATCCTCTTCTCAATCCCTTCCACCCCCCTCAGCTTCCTCTCCAACTCCTCCTTCTCATCCTCCAGCACCAACCTCCTCTCCGCATCCAATTTCGTAAACACATACCCTCCTTGCCCATCAAACTGCAAGATCCACCCATGATACTTCCACAGACTCCGTCGATGCGACACCGTCATTAGCGTGATACCTAACCTCTTCGCTTCCTCGTACATCGCACGTTCGACCTCGAGCGTGACGCTGCTGGTGCACTCGTCTAGGATGGCATACTTGGGCGCGTGGTAGAAGAGGCGCGCCATGGCGACGCGCTGCTGTAGGCCCGCGGAGAGGACGTCGCGCCACTCTTCCTCGGCGTCCCAGCCGCCGGGGCGGTCGACGATGTGCGCGATGGAGACGGTGGCGAGGATGGCGAGGAGGTCCACATCGGTGATTTTGCGGCGGTGCATGTCGCGCAGGGAGTCTGGATAGATGATCTGCTGGCGGAGGGTGCCGCGAGAGAGATAGGGGCGTTGAGGGATGTAGAAGATGTCGGAGTAAGGGGGTTTGTGGACGGTGCCGCCGTAAACAGGCCAGAGGCCACCGAGGATGCGGAAGAGCGAAGATTTACCGCAGCCGTTGGGGCCAACGATGAGGAGGTGCTGGCTGGGGGCGACGCTGAAGTTGAGGGCGCGGACGAGGATGTCGCCGTTTGGGGACACGATGGGTACGTTGATGAACTGAATGTCGGGCGATTCTATGACGGTACCGCGGCCACCGAGGATGGAGGCGTTGGAAGAGGTTGAGGCGGAGCTAACAAGGCGTTTTTCATAGTGGCCGGCGGAGATGTCGTCCATAACGTCGAGGAGGATTGAGACGCGGGAGGTGTAGCCGGCAAGTTCGGAGATTTCTTTGTAGGAGAACATGACGCGGCCGACGGCATCGGAAGAGGAGAGGAGCATACGGCGGTTGGTCACAAAGCCTGGGAAATTGGTTAGCGAGAAGGACTTGGTTGGCTAGGCGAAGAGAGAAAGGGGTTGGGGCAGATGACACACTTTCGGTACGATCGCCCATGCCGCGCAAGGTTTGGCCGGGCACTTTGAAGAAGACGGGCACACTGCAGAGCATGAGGCCCAAGGCACCCCAGAAATACTTGATGACAAAGTCTTCCATGACGCCGTGGTAGAGACGCCTTCGAAGGATGCGGTTGACATGCTTGATCAACGTAAAATAGCCCTTGTCCAATGTATCTTTCTCCGCCTCATGGCCATGGTACAGTGCCACTTCTTCACTATTGTCAATCAACCTTGAGTGCTGAAAGCGAAATTCCCCTTCCAATCGTGCCTCCTCTGCAACGTATTTGCCGAAAGGGGGTGTCAGGGCACGCATGACGCCTGCGGATACCTGCACTAATAAACTCATCATGAACAAAGCTTCCCCACCTACAGACCTGGAGAGGGAGTAGTTATAGACCATTATATCCAGAGTTGGCTTGGCTAGGTTTGAGTACAGCTCGGCAAGACTGTTGGCAAACCTTGAAACATCCACGGTTATCAGTTGGTCTGCGTTTTTAATCCGGTCGTCGAGGGCTGAGAGGCTGTAGAAGGTCATATTGGAGAGGTATCTTTTATGCAGGTAGTCTGTAAGACGGCTGCGGTATTGAAGAGCTAGCTTGCATTGATGGTAGGACAGCTGTACAAGGTCATTAGCTTGCGATCCTTTTTTGTAATTGATTGGCAAACCATTGAATTGGTGAATGTTGCTGGCACAGCGACAATCATCCACCATACGATGCCCTTGAAGAACTCCTTGCCCTTGCCCCTAACAAGACTGCTGACCAGCTTGCCATCCAGCTCGGCAACGTGAAGACTAATCAAGGTCCGTATGACGAGGAAGATGCTGTGGCTAATGACCAGCCTCAGCTCTTTGCTTCTCCAACCGGGTATAACAATCTTCAACAGCCTCCACAGGTTCCTGAAGAACTCGCTGTTCAACTCTACCCTCTTCCTCGCCGTAGCTTCTCCCTGCGTCGAAGCGGTCCCCGGACGCTGTCGCACTTGTGCTTGAAGTAAAGTAGCTGCCTTCTGCTCGGAGATGGCATTGCGTACTCGGTTGGTCAAGGCAAGAAGGAGCGTAAGGTAGACAGTTCTCGAGATCTTGGTCCGGTGCTGGAGGTAAAGGTCCGTGAACGCGGAGAAAAGCCGCTTGATGGATTTGTCCGAGGGGGGTAACTGCAAAGGCAAAACGAGCTTCGAGTGAGCTGCCATGCTGCCATGGAGATCAACGAGCGCAAGCTTGCCGCTTCTTGATATCTTTTAAGCTGCAGATATTGTCTGAATTGAATGTTGCCCAAGAAGGTTTTGACATGTGAGATGTCGCTAGTAGACGCGAATATGTACTATGTACTACCACTACCACTACTACTACTACTACTACTACTACTGTACAAGCACTCCGAGTCAATGGCCACCGGAAAGGATATCATGAAGCTGTTTCTTAAAAGTTGTTATTCAATTTTCGCAAAGCTTGCTCAGTAGAATATCTCTTGCGAGTGCTAAGCAGATTGTATTATTGCTCAGCACCGCTCTATTTCAGGCACAGCTTTGGTGAATCTGCAAGATCTCGGTGCATTGTTGCTATGAGCTGCTTCCGCGTACCGGCGTCAAGATCTGTGAAGATGATGTCTACAATAGCTTGTCGTACAGGCCGGACATATGTTTGCGATGAGGCTCTCCAAGTTCACCCTACCAAAGCTGAGTACAAGGTCTACCGTGCCCAGTGAGTCATCCTTTACAACTGATAGATACACGCTTTCTGACTTCCTCAGTTGCGGCAACCAACAATATGTCGTGAAAAGGGTATCTTCTTCCATTTTCGAGCTCTCACAAGTGCTCAAGCACGAGTTTGGAACCGACCCTTACCTTCGCACCCACATCGATGATAACCAGGACGAATCTATTCTTATATACGAGTACTTCAAGGATAATTTACTTTCACTAGTCCACAAAAACCCGGATCTGAGTATCAAAACCAGAAAAAACATCCTTCGAGAGGTCGCAATGGCGTTGGGTAAGCTGCATTCCAGGCAATGGATACATCTAGGTAAGTTTGGGCGAAAGTGGGTACACATGTTACACACCGTCGGAATGACCGCTATTTGCAGACCTTAAACCCAATAATATTCTACTTGATTGGACCGTGAACGAGAACAATAATATCGAAATAGAGCGGGCAGCTTTGGCCGATTTGGACTGTGCACTTCATCTGGATGGCGAGAAGCTCTTAAATCACAGAATGGGCAACGTTATGTGGCGAAGTCCAGAAGGGCAAGCAGGGAAAGGGGTCGGGAAACCGTCCGAAATCTTCTCTTTCGGACTGATAGTAAGTGCGAGCCATCCTCTGAGAACCACCGACTCCTACTCAATGCTTTCTCTCTAGTGTTTGTACACGTTGACAGGTGCAGAGTTGCTCCATCCGGACTTCGAGCAGCTCAAAGCAGACGGAACCGAGCCTGAGCACGTGATACTGTATAAATTGCTCTCATTGTTTGGTCCCGCTCCGCCAGAGCTTCTCGCGCTCATCGATGATGAATACTGGACTGAACTACTGACCGCGTTGTCTGAAGTGGTCATCGAAGAAGATCCTGGCACACGCTTTGCACAGTGGCAACAAGGCCAACTTCCCAATATCGATCATAGAACAAAAGACTTGATTTTGAAAATGACTAATCTCAGCCCACTCAAGCGAGCAACTATAGACGAGATCCTGAATGATCCTTGGTGGAAATAAAGCAGAATTCAACCCTGCATCGCCATTGACAAGCAGTGATAGCCGACTTGGCCCAGCCTTGAAAGACGTCTGCACGGAAGCAGGGAGCGATGTGTGCGAGATATTTGGCAAGATACATACTTATGGATAGACATACTTAGTCGAGATATGATTACCGTTTTCGTCTTCGAAAACGGTAGTGAAATGATCTTTACTATCGCTCTCGCTCGGATGTTCTTTCTCGCTAGGGGTTGTGTAAGTATAGGTCTCGTTGCGTCTTTGGGAAAGATACTAACGCTAGGATAGCTGCTGCAGCATTTTCCGGCACGTCTGTCTTCTCAATAGCTTTGCTAAAATTCTCTTTCACACTTTGCGCCATCACAGGACGGCTTCAGCTCTCTGTCTTAGTCGCATATTTAATGCTGATGCTTTTGCCGTTCGTGGTGATGTTCTTAATAAGCGCGCTGTTGATGATCTTGTTTGGCATGTTTGTGAATTGCTATGTCCCAGAGCTGGAGTAGATAAGTGTTTTCTAGGGGAGGTGACTCCTTTTATATACTGCCATGGTTATTGGACGAGGCGACAGATCTGCTACCTACGAGCAGTAATTGGTTGAAAGGGCTGTTTTAAGGCCAGTGGGAATCATAGTCAGCTGGCACCAAAATATTTGTTTACTGCACTATTTACATCCACCTCAGCTTCCTACATCCACCCCCCACCTACCCAGCTCACCCAACCCCCCACCATCTACATACTCATCTACCTACTCAGCTCAATATGCGAGCTAATGAGGAAGAAATTCCTTCCGTAACAGACACTGCACCGAAGGCTGTTCAAAAACTCCGAAAGGTTAAAAAGAAGCCGTCGGTTCAAGAAATACTAGATTCGATTGAACCTCCTTCTACATATCGACCTATCCAGGTGAAGGATCGGCCTTTTCAGCCTAAATTACCCCCAGGGCTTGTGACTCCATTGGATTTTTTCAGTCTGTTCATTACCTCATTCATGCTTGAACAAATTTCCAAGTTCACGAATACGAAGGCACAGAAGACAGAGAGAACAGCTAAACAACGGCCCTGGATCCCCACTTCGGGTCCACTTCGGGTGCTGAAATTGGCGTCTTCGTGGGGATTTTACTATCTATGGGTTTGATTTCCATAAATCGCACGGAGAGCTATTGGGATACACACTCAGATATGCATGGAAATCCCGAAATATCTCAGGCTATGGCTCTGACTCGATTTGATCAAATTAAACGATTTATGAAGCTATTCGATCCAAATACGAATCCTGAACCCAAAAGTTCTGGCTATGAAAAGCTCTGGACAGCGAATTGGAACCGTTTTCGACCCTGATTCAGCAGGCCTGCAAGCAATATCTACATTCAGGTCGAAACGTGTCAGTTGACGAGCAATTAATACTTTTTAAGGGTCGATTCAAACATATCATGAACATACTCAGTAAGGAAGCAGATCGAGGGTTTAAGATCTACTGCCTATGCAGTGAGAATTATCTATATGCCTTCATGTATGCATCGAAAACCACTAAAATCGTTGGTTTACACCAAATTCAGGATTTTACCCCTTCGGCTTCGATGGTTGTTCAAATCGTTAAATCGCTACCTCGATTCTATGAATATGTGGTTTATCTGGTGGCCTGGCAGGACAACAACACTGTCTGTTTTATTCATGACAACGGCTCATTGGCCTGGGGAAGCTCAAAAAATCGTTCCCAGAGATCTTCGATTCAGACATCATATTCCTGAAGACTTCGTCCAGCTCGATTCAGAAAACAACCAAATTTTACCCTTTTCACGAGCAGTGGTGGACTACAATTTACACATGGGGGGGAGTCGACGGAAATGCTCAGCAAAGGGAACATTATTCCTTCGCCAAACATCGATGTCGACGTTATTGATGATCCCTGTTTCTGTTTCATTTAGATGCAGCTGTTCTGAATGCCTACATCCTCTACAAGCTCACTTATTCTACAAGCAAAATGACACGCGCTCGATTTCAGAAGGAGGTGACTACTTCGCTGATGCGAAATCCAGCTGAACCGATTCGTCAACGACCCTACGACTTCAGCAATTCGAATCCATCGATTTCACCTTTCAGCTCAGGAACATCGTTGGAAAGCACCTTCCGAAAAAGGCCTATTGCACCCCGTGCAAAGCAGTCAAAAAGATTCACTTCAGGAGCTGGTAAAGGGGTTAAACGCAAGGCATTAAGCGAGGTTGACTGGTAATGGTCAGCCAAAGAAACAACGAAAACGTACTGTTCAAACCTGGTTTGGGTGCACTTCTGAACAAGTGTACGGGGCTAGCAGCCTGCGGCCTGCTGGGGGGCTCTACATGCATAGGAAGGGGGGAAGCGAAGGGGGTATACACAGGGGAGGGGAGCTTAATTGATTTTTGAAGCAATTGGGGATTATTGCGGAGAAACCTCTAGTTTCCTCTACCCCGCACTAGGAAATCTAAATGTTAATCTCCAGGTCCCCATTGGTCTGGTTAGTCATCGCCCGTGGCTCACTAGTACCATAACAGGTAAGGTGGCCGTAGTCCTGGGGTGGCAGCCATAACGACGGTTTAAGATTTGTTGTCAGTAATACAGTGAAGACCTCGAAGGCGCAATTGCAGGTAAGCAGATGCTCTGTAAAGAGAGAAAAAGAAAGGACCGGTAAGTTCTCCCTTACTAGTCGCCGTCGCCACCGCTGACTTCAATAACTCTCTCTCTGTCTTCATCCTCGGGATCTCTGAACAGGATTGCCCCACCCCTTACCCTCCCGGCCAACGGATTCCCCACCCCATCTGTCGCCCTCCCCGCCACATCCACAAACCCACATCTCTGGTAAAATCGTTCTTTCCCCTCAGCGCTAAGCACACTGGCGGCGACACCCTCTCTCTCTGCTTGCTCGAGCCCCCATTTCACCAGCTGACGTCCATATCCGCGGTTCTGATAAGCAGGCGCGACGGCAAGGCTGTGCAAATCCCAGCAGTTGGCACGTGAGCCCGTCCACAAGTGTTTGATAAAGGGGTACATATGGGTCTCGAGCCCGAGTTGGGTGATGTCAGCGGCTCGGTTCGGCCATATAGCAGATACAACGCGGTTACGGAAGGTGATGAGTGGTTTGATTAGGTTTCCTGTAGGAAGAGTGAGAAAGGTGATACAAGCTAGCAAGCTAGAAATAAGAACACCTCCACGAGTTTTGCACGATTCTTGAGAGATGAAGAAAATGAGTGCTGCCTGTTTCGCACACCTTTTACGCCTCTTAGAGCCTGCCGCATGAAGGTCCGCACAATAGTAATATAAGACAAGAGAAAGCGAGACTGAAGAAGACCCACTCACTTATATCCCACCCCCAAACCCCCCAAACCCCCCAAACCCCCTCCCACCCTCTTCCCATCCTCTGCCAGTCCGCAACCCCCACTAAAACATCATCAGTTCCCTTCTTCTCCTCATCATGCTCACCCTTTCCATCGAGATAAAACACCACAAACTTATGGCTATAGTCCCAGTAATTCTCCCAAACCCTTCGCCTCCAGAACTCGACGTAGTCTAGCGGGTACAAGTGACGTTGAGGGTGCATGATGCCGCCAACGACTTCCTCATCCGAGAAGCTGGCGGCGTAGATGGAGGAGATGAGTGGAAGGTCGGTGAAGATGGCCGGGCGGATTGTCATTTCCTCTGTGATGCGGAGGGGAAATAGTCCGGGAAGTGCAGCGCCAGATAGCAAGGGAGAGAAAACCCAAAAAGACAGGTAAAATAGTGTGAGAGATAGACTTCAGATCTTGTTATGTCTGAGCTAAATAATGACAATCACAGCCACGGATAGGGCGCAATGATCCTTCCGGGCGCGGAAGCGGAAACTAAGTTCCCCAAGGGAAGCTCGAGGATAATTCAGGGCACAAGTTTCGATGAATTTACCGAAAAGTGTTTGGAACACCAATCACGTAGTATAGATGATAGACAACGAATAGAAATCAGAGGAAACTTAGACTCAATAAAGTATAATGTGTTATATATTGGTCAATCCATTTTTTGGTGGCCGCTAAACTCAGCTGGAAGGGGTGTATGTGTAAGGTAGTGAAATGAGAGTGCACATGTAGTGAAAAGAGATGTATGTTTAGTGATGTGTAACCTAAATATATACGTATTATACACTTTTTGATTCAATCAGTTAACATTCATGTATTATACATGTTTAAGTTTTATCTGAATGTTTGTTTGCTCATTGAATTGTGACAAAATGTTGATCATCAGAATCGAAATACGATAATTGTGTAAACTACGTGGTTCTGCTTTCTACAAGTCTATAATTAATGCAGCTCTATTCTGTAGCAGAAAATTATCTATCATCATGTCGTCGTTTGATCTATTCAGCTAGATAGCAAGAGCTGGAGTAAATATAACGGTGATAGGGTAGTCTAACTGCCACTGCCCAAATGTTAAGATGACAGCGCTCAACGTATCAAGACAGTCTATATCTGAAAACATAACGAATGTAGATTGCAGAAACGCTGTGTCAGTCGCGACGAACCTCGAATTCGACACCTTTATGTATGATCATCTCTTGTGAACCTGCAGTCGCATGCGATATATCTTCAGAAGTTGACTCGGGACGCGTGGAATGGTAAATCGATGTCGTGTACTCATGCAGATCTGGCCTCAACTTTTGAAGCCCTGTGCGTCTTGATCGTTCCGTCCGGGATGTCTGCGACGGCTGAGTTCCATCTTTCGATAGCTCTTTCAACTTGTAGTTTCCACCTCTGTTGTTTGATGAGCCGTAGCCAGTAGTAGCCATGACAGATGACAGGTTAAGACCCATGCCGGTATCAAAGTCCCGTAGGAAAGTTTTTAGGGTGGGGATCGTGCTGGAGACTAGGGAGTACCCGAGTTCGCATTGCTGGAAAACCATTGCGACAGTGATCGCTACACCCACATTGGGGGTATCGTGGAACGTAGTAATGTAGTGGAGATACAGGATGGCCAGAATAGCGACGCTAGGGATGATAAGCATGTTCAAAGAGTTGAAGAGAGAGGAAGTGAATCTGACGTACGGTAGTCTGGAACTAAATATGAGCACGACGCGCACTTTCCGTCCGCTTTTAATTTGAAGATCCCAAACAACGGGAACGGATAACAGCAGGATTGCGAGCTCAGTAAGAGCGTCGACTGCACCTATGAGCTGCCACCGAAGGACCTATCAAAGTCGTTAATGGAATCAATTCGTCGTGATGAAGCTGAGACAGACTTGATTCGAGCAACGATTCCTTGCATAACCGATGATCTGCGATGGTGTGCAGCCTATTCCAATCGCCAATAATGCAGCAGTCCCCCAAAGAATGATCTTACCCAGCAAGACATCGCATCGTACCTGGTGGCTCTTCTTAGGGGATAGCTGGCGGATGAGCAGGACGACGGATAGTTTCGCGAAGCACAGGGCGAGAAGGAAAACGATAACGCTTGCGAGTGTAGCCTATGTGGAGAAAGAGAAATTAGCATTATGGGCCCATTCAAGGTTGGAAGACGTGAGTGGAAAGTACCTTTCCAACACGATCAACTGCTGCCACACTGAGCCCAGAGAAGGCTTTTCCAAGGCCGTTGGATAGGGCTACGAAGATGGCAATGGATTGCCCCAGTCCAAGCACCTGGAATGAGCTTAGTTAACAAAGTAGTGGATTCGACAGCGATCTATCCGCTTACCGTGGCCGTTACGCAGAACACATCATCAATACCGATGTTGTTGCGCTTGATGTAGCAACGCGTGCCCAGCATGAGAAAGGAGTAGACCGCACCAATGAGGGAAACAGTCCAGATGATACCCCCATGGTCGTCAGGTGTCAATGTAGAGAAGCGGTTACCAGAGGACACAGGCCCCAGAGATGAAGACATGAATGTTTCTCAATTGCCTTACAAAGGAATAATGACTGGCCTGTCTGGTGTATAAGACGACATTGGATTGAAAGGTCGCACACTTCCGGCAGAGTAGGCTGGCCTCTACATTACCCCCTTACCTGCTTGATATTGGATAAGATGACAGATGCAGGATGGAAGCATGGTATCAGTGACGGCGATTTTGATACAAATCAATCGGTACGCTGGCGGAAGCGGAATAGGAAAGTGTGCCATTTCTTTAATCTTTCTCTATGTCGATAATGAAGGATTACTATCCCTGGCTCTCCGCACGCAGTACTAATCAGAGGATCAATCACATTCACAGCGGAGAGTTGGTGGCTTGAATCTGTTCCTGGTATATAAAATCACATATGTATATACGAAGTACAATGGCATTATTCCTCTAATTTGGCCGGCAGACCTCGGACTCGGACGCTAGGATAGGAAATTGACATCTGGGGAGCTCATCGACTGGGGGGGGGCGGGCTATGTACATACATACGAGTGTCGTAGGGATCGGGAAATGTTGAAACCAGCCTGGCTTAGTTGATTGGTATGTAATTCGTATGCTTGATTGAAACTACAGTCCGAGGGGTCGTACTTGTAAGCTACGCAGGCGGGGAGGGAGGAGGAACGTTCCTAGTTCCCACCAACAGACTAGCTTAGTACTTCGACGGGGAAAGAGATTCCGGCTCCCCTACTGTAGCGCCAGCCAGGGCTCCGCGGGGAATCATCGTAGCGTGCCGAAGCGGAGAAGTGGACCCTCATCCGAGTGCGCACACTATGTACAACTACTAATACTACTGCAGTACTACTACTACTACCACTACTACTACTACTACTACTACTACTACTACTACTACTACTACTACTACTACTACTACTACAACTACCTAGGTACTACTACGGAATACAGCGGAGTGGGAAGCGCAGTCCATTAGAAAAAGTACATGTACTCGTATGCTGCTCTACAAATTCGGGGAGCATGGCAATGCTGTGTATTCCGTCCTCCGTACTGGCGCAGTACTGGTAAATCGAACCTCGGAAGAAAAGAAAAGAATAGCCAAAAAGCCACAAGCCACAAGCCACAAGCCACAAGCCACGAGCCACGAGCCACGAGCCTAAGGTATACCTGATAGGCCGATACCAGGTCCCCGACGCCTCCACTATCTATGCAGCTTACAGTATCTTGCTCCATGTCTGGTCTGGATAAACCCTTGCCGGCGCGCCGACTCCTCGCTGCCGGATATCATCCAGCCAATGCGCTCAGATACTCGTACAGGTTGTGGGAAAACCTCGCATTAGCCTCAGAGGTAATATGCATCGGCGTGATCGGCTGCTGGGGGACAAGTATTCTAGACGCTGGACCGTCTGGTTTTTCTCTTTTTGTGTCGTCTGCAGTGCTTCTCCTGTTATCCTCGTTATTTTTCGTTCTCCTTGACAGAGAAAGTCCTCCACGACTAAGGCCGATGCCATGGACAAATCAGTGGTGATAAGCGATGCAGAGTACTACGCAGAGAATATGGGGTCCGGAAGAGATAAATCCGCCATTGATGCGTTGGACATGGAACGTATGGGGAAATCGCAAGAATTGCGAGTACGGCTTCTTTCGAGAGCCTTTTGGCCGCGCTGACGGACACTCAGCGCAACTTTACTTTCTTCTCCATCTTCGGGTTCTCTATTATTCTCATGAGCACATGGGAGATCCAGCTAGGGTCAGCATAGGAAAATTCGGATCCGCATATCCTCACAGGCTAATCAGACTTACGGAAAATAGTGTAGGCGTCTTCGGTCTGTTGAATGGTGGCACGGCGGGTATGATATATGTGTACCTTGGTACTTGGATCGGCTTCGCGGCCATCACTATATCGATGGCGGAAATGGCTTCGATGTCCGCGACGTGACGCTTTTTCTTCAAAAGACGATGCTAAGATCGCTGGCACAGGGCTCCTACTGCAGGAGGTCAATATCACTGGGTGTCCGAGGTTCGCTCTCCATGGTCCTGCAGCTTCAATAAGTGACTAATTCTACTCAGTTTGCACCTCCAAGAAGCCAGAAGTTCCTCAGCTACTTGATCGGTAAAGATCTGACCGATATGCTTCGAGGCCGCTCAAGGCTGATAGTCTCTTAGGCTGGCTCTGCGTTCTTGGATGGCAGGCTGGTACAGGATCCGCCTGTTTTCTAGCGGGGACTGAGATCCAAGGCCTCATCGTCCTCAACCATCCCGATTACATCTATCAGCGCTGGCACGGAACCTTGCTTACCATTGCCGTTATCGTATTCTGCGGGTTGTTCAACACCTTTCTCGCCAAGCGGCTTCCCTTGGTCGAGGGACTCGTATTGATCCTTCACGTCCTTGGCTTCTTCGCCATCATGATCCCACTCTGGGTCTTCGCCCCGCGCTCCCATGCAAGTGCAGTATTCACGCAATTCAATGATGGAGGTGGCTGGGGCAACACTGGGTTATCTTGTCTGGTCGGAATTCTTGCTCCTGTCGTCTCTCTCCTCGGCTCAGACGCCGCAACACATATGTCCGAAGAACTCAAGAATGCTTCGAAAACTCTTCCCTGGACGATGATTTCAACCATCGCGTTTAACGGGGCTCTAGGTTTTGTCATGCTCGTTACCTTTTTATTTGCCCTTGGCGACCTAGAGAGCGTTCTCTCGACCCCAACTGGATATCCATTCATTCAGATCTTCTACAACGCCACTCTCTCAATAAGGGGCGCTACCGCCATGACCTCAATCATGATAGTCTTAGCAACATTCGGCGGTATGACGAACATGGCGACTGCATCCCGCCAGCTATTCGCTTTTGCGCGTGATGAAGGTGTTCCGTTCAGCGGGTTTTTTTCAAGAGTAAGCTCTTTCCGTCCTTCAAAACATTTATGCTGACTTGTACCCAGGTCCCATTAGGCTGGGATATCCCTTTGAACGCCGTCATTACAACGACTTTCATCGCCTCAGCCTTCTCTTTGATCAACATCGGCTCAACAATCGCATTCAACCAGATCACCTCTCTGGGATTGTGCGCTCTGTTATCATCGTATCTGGTGTCCATCTCCTGCATCGCTCTCAAAAGAATGCGAAAGGAACCATTATTGAACGCGTATTTCACACTTGGAAAATACGGTCTCGCCATCAACATTGTCTCAATTCTCTTCCTGCTCCTCGCTTACATCATGATTTTCTTCCCACCGACGCCCAATCCGATCGTCAGCGGCATGAATTGGAGCGTGGTTATTTACGTGGGCGTTATGAGCATATCACTCATCTATTTCTATTTCAAGGGAAGGTATGTGTATGTCGGACCGGTGGAATATGTCAAGAAGGATATTTAAGGGTTATTATGTTTACCTGCCTTATGTGTAGCAGTTTTGTTGGGTCATATACAGATAATGGATTCCGCTTGTGTTTCGACAACCATTCCTATATCTGGTTTCAGCGCCCTTGCCAGTCTCTATTGCCTTCATGTTCAACTCGGGAACAAGAAGACGTTACTAGCTAGGAAGCAACAAGGCAGTCACAGAAATATAGTAAAGTATAGGAGCATCTTCGAACTCCCTGCTTACAAGTTCCATTCCCCGAGCGTCGGCATCAAAATCTCTTGGTACTGTGACCGTTGGGTTGGGTTGGAAGCCGATTTTCAAACCCAACCCACCCAAGTACATAGAACCCAAAGGGTTGGGGTCCAGCCAAAAGTCAGGAGCCAAACCACCCTAGCGAACCCATTGGGTTTGGTGCTAAAATCCAAGCGAGTTATGTTGCTGGTTCCGTTGCTGATATCAAAGAAGAAAGAAAACCACAACACCATTGTACCAGCGCTGTTAGGAATCGAACCTAATATAATATAACTCTCCAACGACAGATATGTTGCTCCGCGGGACAATTCCTTATCTTATCTTATCTAATCCAATTAGGTGCAGGAAGGAAGAGGCAAGGTCTTGGCATTCCGAAAGGGGCCTAGTTTTCCATCCACGAAGGGTTTGGATACATTCAAAATTTATCCCGCTCTGAGACCGCCCGTCACGTGATTCGGTCACCCTAACCCTAATCTTGCGGCCGGCTTACCTACCTTACCCAAAGCCTGCGTATTCGTTGAAGGGCCAGCGCGGTCACGCGCGTTCTAGTATATAATGACACTGCAACTACTATGTTCCTAATTGGACGACTACTCCTTCTGCTCCTACTATTGCTCCTACTACACTGCTCCTACTAAAGCTCCTATTGCCTCAACAACGCGCCCAACAACGAATGCTTCCGGAGATGGCGCTGCAGCCTGCACAACAGACGCTACCTCGAAGATGAGAAGACTGATCAGATACGTGATTTTTGAAGGAAACTCCTCGTATGCCCTTCCAAACGGCAGCTGCCGTGTATCACTCCCTCCAATCCTATCAAAATTGTATATCTCAAATCTTAAGTGGAACAGGAAAAGTTTGTGAAGTTTTGGAGGGACCTACGACAAATACTGATTCAGGTGCCATATGTGCCGTGTGGTTTTAATTATAAGTGTATACCGGTATTTATTTTCGCGGAGAGGAGTAGAGTAGATGATGAATACGATATGCAAACTACCTCTCAACCCTTTTAGATAAGAAAAGGGAGAGCCTCTGTATGAAATTCGAGGAAGCACAGCAGGAGGGATGGGGGTTCGAAACCGGTGATGTGGTTTAAAGTCTCGTTGAGAAGAGTCATGTACGTGAAAACTTGGACTAAGCAAGGGGGAGGGGTTGAGATGCAGGATGTGGTGGTTGTTGTTCTTTATGTAGCTGAGGGGTGGGCGTTGATGTTTTCTGGCGGGAAGGTGGAGAGGATGGGGATGGTGAGGAAGGGGTAGTTTTGATTTTTGGAAATGGGAAAATGGGAAAATGGGGGAAGTGGGAATGTTGGGAGGGTTAGGGCAGGTTCTGTGCAGTGGAGTTTGAGGAGCGGTGAGGAAAGGATGCCATGCTATGAGTCGGCTATTCAAAGATAGATATTCAAAGGGGTTGGCCAATTTTTGATAGATACAGAGGTAAAACCGTAAACAGGTCTAAAACATATTAGTGATGAAGAGTTGAGCTGGAATAATGTAGATGGTACTAATGATCGAGACGGTTGAGGGATGTTGTAGGGCTTTGCTGTTTTTGGGGGAGTGGTAACGGATAGATATATACGGAAGGGTGGTTTGTGACCTCGAGACGAATAGCGGGACGGAGGGAAGGGTTTGGGGGGTTCTGAGAGGAGGATTTTATAGGAGTGGTAAGGGAAGTGGTGCGGTGCTGGGATAGAGATTTGGGATGCCGGGTGAGGAGGCTATGGAAAGGAAGAACTATGGAGGAGGTTGAGAATATTTGGTTGATGGAGCGGATCCGACAATGTCTTGGCGTTGTAATTGAAGCTCGTTGACTTTAGCATGCTACCATGCTTGGTTCGCTTTTCCGAGTTGAAGCTGTAGAACGTTTCAACTCCTATATCGTACTCCACTCCGTATTCGTGGTAAAGCAGATATGCTCGACAGTTTTCGAAAATGATGTACTTCAGCCTCAACGCGCAAAACTACTGGTAGCATTATACTATAAGCTTAATACTAAGCTGATCCATCAGACTCAGGTCCGATCTTGGCGTTAGGCCATCCTAGAACGAAAGCCAAATCATAGTAACCAATTACCCAGCACAGGCTCGTTCAACATCCCGAAGGAGCCAAACCCGTTCCCAGATTGCTCTGAATAGAGTTATCACACCTAGCGCAACCCAATACGGAAGAGTAAGGACCATCCACATTGGAAGAAGAAGAAGAAGCCGTACAAGGTCCCCAACAAGCTTACTGTAGCTGAAATGTGCTTCCACATACCAAGGCAATTTCGCCGCTCTAACTGGTCTGAATAGGTTGAATCCGTAGGCTACCTCGTTGGCGGGCAGCGCTATCAAGGAACCGCAGATGAAGGCGAGTATCAAAAATGCGTTACTTGCTGTTCGAGTGTCTTCATGAAGGATCTCTCTGTTCAGGCCGGATGAATTGCGTGCAAAACTTTTCCAGTTTCCATTCTTTGAGCGTCGCAGGGAGAAGTAAATGAGATTAGACGTCACTTCTTGATCGCGTACGAGGATTAAGAAAATGCTTCGGAAGCCTTCGAGGATTGAGCGCTAGAAATGTGGTGACGATCAGAATGACAAACAGAAGTACTGCAAAGGATATCAGCGTAGCTGATTTGAGTAGAACGCTGTATATTGACTGCAGATATTCAATGATATCATCAGCTGTACTTTTCTTCATCAGGAAAATATCAGTTGATGAAATACAAAAACTGAAAGCTTACTGCAACAGTTGTGACAGGTAAATATGTCATAGCAAGATATGTTAACATTTTCATTTAATCTTCTTGCATTACTGCTGTTGTCGAGGGATAGGGTACAGGTGCGGTATAGGGAGCTTCGTAGAAGCAACAGGGTGAGCAAACAACGAACACGTGCAATGGTCGCTCTAGTAGATAGGTAGATCTAGGAGGTAGGCTAGATACAGGTAGGTAGATAGATAGATAGATAGATCGATGTGTGGTAAAGAATGAAGAAGAAGCAAAAGAAAACTCCGCTCGGGAAACCCCTATAAGTAGTAGCCAATATCCCCGTGGACCCTGAAGGTGCGGCCGGATCAATACTGTTCCGTGGGTTCTCGAGGTGCGAGACTTCGCCCCACGACACTGTTTGAATCTCAAGTAGAGCAGTAATGCTCAGCAACTGAATATGTCAACACTTTTTTCTCATATTAATGAAAAATTTAGCGACTTACCGCTTCTCTCTGAAAGTCAGAAATTGGTAAGAGTATTAAAGAGTATAGAACAACTTATCATTCATTTCAATGAATGTAAATAAAAGAGAGAAATTGAGCGAGTGAACAAATCAATTTCTTTACTTGTTCTTTAAACACTTGCACCCTCGTGTGAATTGTGCCTAAGCTTTCTGTCTTCTCAATTAATCTTTTCTTGAAGTCGTATACTCTTCTCTGTAGTTTCACTAGTTGATTGCTCTTTATATTGCGAACGAATTTTAGAATTACTTCAATAAAGTCACAAATCTTATACAGTTATACTAATACATCTTGATAATTCAGTGATACAACTTTAAATTACTAAAGAATTGATCATTGAATAAATGTGCATTTCTAGAAGATCGAAGTGATGATTAATTCTTTATGTAATTTACTTGGGGTCCCACTAAACATACACCCCTTTTTACTACATTGACGCCCCCCGTTTACTACACATACACCCTCTCAATAGGTCTAGCGGCTATTCAACTAGGGTTTAGCGGCTCAATAATCATAACAACGCGCACACGTTCTTCTTCATCAACCAACCTCTTTACCTACCCACCACTCACCCTACCTCATCGCCGCCATGGATCTTGCACCCCCTCCAGTGGGTGAGCTCTATGTGAACCACGAGGAGCTCATCGCCGCCGCCAATACATGGGCTGGAGCTCACGGTTACGCGCTCAATATCAAACGCTCGAGCAAAAACAAGCGGGGAATCAAGGATAAAATTTGGTTGAAGTGTGATAGAGGCGGTAAAAATACGAGTCCTGTCGGGCAAAAGAGACTACACGCCGGTTCAAGGCTCATCGAATGCCCCTTCAAAGCAATAGCTAAATGGTCGCTTGACGAGGCGGGTTGGTTGCTCAGAATCGAAGATTCAGCTCATAATCACTGTCCTACTAGTGCAAAATCCACCTATTGCAAGGGCTCGAGGTAGATCAGTTGGTGCAACTGCAGCTGCAGCTCGTACGCGCACTGAGCAAGAGCTAGACGACTCTACCCAACGCGAACCCAGTCAATTTGAACGCGTGGAAGCGAATCTGCAGCAACGAGCTGAGCAAGAGCTAGGGCAAACATATAGGGAGGGTAGGGGTAGGGGCCGAAGCAGAGGTAGACCGCGGGTCGAAGGTAGAGGTAGAGGGCGGGGGCGAGGTCGAGGAGGTAGAGGGGGTGAAGCTTCGGCTGAGCCTCTATCCGAACATCAGCAGGAAGCTCCAAACGATGAAGGCTTCTACGAGGTGTTTCAAATTTGATATGTAGAATAGTTGCAAATGTAAATCAGCTTCGAAAAACATACATATCGACCCCAAAGATACTTAATTTTTGGTGAGCCGCTCATATAAAATCAAGTATCTTTAAAGTATGTTCGTCTGTTTCAAAGCTGCCAAACCCTAGTTGGGTAGCCGCTAGACCTATTGGGGGGGGGGTGTATGTGTAGTAAACGGGGGGCGTCAATGTAGTAAAAAGGGGTGTATGTTTAGTGGGACCCTTTACTTGTTGGTGTTCCCGCATCTAGAATTGACACCTCTTCGGTTTGGGAAAAGCGCATCGCTTGACTGTTGTATTATCTCAGACGTTCTTTAGAAATACAAACATCGCTACTTCTTACTGCTGAATATGTGAAAGGTCACTATGAATCCTCACTTCCCCTTTAACCTGCCCGGCTGTAATGACTATGGCTCTTCTTACCCGCAAATCAGCTTTGGCCCTCCCACCCCGCGAATGTCATCTAGTCCACCTCTGCGCTCTCTCGAATATCCACTGCCATCCATCCCCAAGCCACGCGACATTACTCCTCCAGAGAATAAACCAGTGCAAGAAAACGGTGTGAATACGGCAAAAGCTCAACCCTTGTATGAACAAACTCTCGCTATGATAAAGCAGTTGGAGAAAGAATGTCCGGAGAGACCAATATCGATTACGCTATCGAGCAGAGACTTCCAAAAGCTAATGGATGACTTGAAATATTCTGAATCAGATCAAAAGTAGAGTATCCCTCTATGAAAACGTGTGATTGCTCTGCTAATGTATTGATCATCTCTAGATGGCCAAGATACTCTTATAACGCGTTGACTTCAAAGATGATTGTTCAGTGCATGCCGAGTCCGCTTCATCAATGTTTTTCTGAAGCATTCCTCGTAGCAGTTCATCGTACAACAGCTGATTTACCGCCCTCTATTGACTCAACAATTACTACCACGTCAAATGAGGATTTCAATGAATTCTTCGAACAATATGAAGACTCTGAAAAAATTCCTGATGCTGCTGTATTTTTGGATGACATCAACGGAAGTACTCAAGTCAAGATTGCTATGGAGATTGGATTTTTTGAGAATTATCAAGACTTGATTCAGAATATCAGAATGTGGCTAGAAGAAGCTGGCGCGGCTATAGCGATACTGGTCAAGATCGAAGAAGCTTCGATATACGGGAATCCTGCACGCAATCTTGATGACCAGGAAAAGACAGAATTTTATTCTCAGACACCAAAGCTGAAGATCCAAGATTTCAATATTGATGGAGAATTCGGCCCGGCTACTTGCAAGGGACTTCAATGGGTAGGGAAGATCTCATCTGCGACTCTGGAGGTATGGAAACGAGATTCAAGGACTGGATTAGCAATAAAAGACCGAAATGATATTGTTAGTTGTTGTTACTGCAGTTAATCGAGGCATTCGCTGTTTGCTAATTCAATTGTCATAGGATCTGCTTACTCCTCGTGCTCAATTCAGAATCAAGCTTAGCGAATTCCTGCCTATTGACCCGCAGTATGATCGTACGATATCCCTTGAGGCAGAGAGATTCCACATTGAGTTAAAGAAAGCGATTCGACGTTTCGCGCTTTACAGATACTTAAAAGCAAAAAACCAGTATGAGAAGCAGCTGGGTGAGGATATGCGGGACCGAAACTATTCAGCCTAATTCGAAGATCTCACAGGTGTCCTAACCAGCTTTCGCAAAGAGTGTAACGAGTACTGGAGTTTTGTCTTTCAAACCAGTAGTGCAAGGGCATCATGAAACGGCTTTAATACATCGGGAAGAATTCAATCAGAGGTGTTTGAGTACTCGAAATATTTACAGGCGACGTATCAGAGTTTTCTGAGAGGGGATCAGAGTCAACGGAGGGAGTTATCACTTTAGCGTTGTCGGAATTGTTCAAGATCATAAGCCAAGTACCGTCGACCTTTTCTTCTAGCCAGCGGACGACTAGGCTGCAGAGATCAGCTTCTGGATCTTCGCACCCAGGGAGCTTTAGTCGGCATGCAATGTCTAAATAGACCTGCTCAAAGATGTTATAATTCGCGGCGTACACCCAGAAGACATGGCTCTTGGGCTGGCTTTGTCGAAATCTGTAAGCGTATTTAATAGCTTGGTGCATGGCTTTCGGCAGGTTTTTGGCATGGACTAGCAAGTTTTTCGCCAGTTCCTTTGGCTCTGATAAATATGGGCTCCCTGATTATGAATAGGTGGCCTAAAGCCCATGAGCACAATGCTTGACTCACCTATGTAGCCTGTTATTTGAAATCCCCGTAGATACGCTACGTTATGAATAGATTTAGAAAACCCTTTCTTTGACCAATTCATCCATGTTGGAAGCACAGACGTAGTCAGGCCAACTGGTCCGTTGCATACCCATGGTCCTCAAATTAGTCCTTTAAAGACTTTGGGTTGGATAACGCTTTCGCCAACGCTGTATCTCCCGCCTCAAACCCATTTCGGAGTCCCTCAACATAATCCGCCACAGTTTCCAATGTCTTGTAGTCTAGAGCCTTTCTGTCCTTCCTCGCAACCACAACATCACCACCATACTCCTTCCAGTTGCTTGACACTACCCCAGTCTCGGGGTCTATCGTTAAGCATATCACCCGTCCGAGACCTTCACCATCTCCATCTGCGTCCTTCCGCATGACCATTTCGATCCCAAGTGCCTTCGTTATGGGCAGAGGCTCGGCATCAAAAACATCGTCCGATGGATCTAATTTCTACTCTGTAGAGAAGCCTCCTTCTACAGAGAGGACGCGAACACCCAGGATTTTATTGGTGTTGGAGGACATGACAGAAGATGCGATGAATGTGCAATTTGACTGGTTATGTAGATTCGATGCCGGACTGAGGTGACAAAGAAGTCAGAGCTTAAGTTTTCTGATGTTCATAAGCATTAACGCTGATACAGCTGGGGTTATTCTGCTACTAAATCATACCGTTTATGTTAATGTGTCGTATGGAACCGAGTATTGACTGCCAAATTTGGGTTCTGCTGAAGTTTTCTGAACCAATACAAAGCCTGGGGTTATAAAGTTAAGATCTCGAGTACAATTGACGCAATGAGTCATAGAAATATCGATAACAAAGCGGCTGTCGCCGATAGTATTGAAAGCGATGCATCGATTGGAATAGCAAGATTCACTGATTTCACGCTAGGTCAACCTGACAACTTTCATTTGGGGTGCAGAATGCACCTTGTGACTTCTGACTGGTGGTTGGTAATCGGACGAACGAGGGTAGAAATGTCAGATCTCGAAGACGGAGTCGGCATGCAGCCTTGTTTATACCCTGTGAACCAATCACAGGGGGTTCAGATGCAGTTGACGGAACGTCGGATGACTGATTCATCTCCTTCGGAGACCTGGATCTTGCGATGCAGCGCTCTTAGAAACGAGGCACAGCCCCCTGTAAAATGGCTCATCCTCGAGCTGTATGATCTTACCGACTAGGCTCTCTCTGAGAAGATAATCCTGCAACTCGACTTCGATATGTCGCACATCGGGCCTTCATGAGAACTCTGCCAATCTGTTCCTCCTCTCAGCAGAGCTGTACCTTATCGGGGTCCGCTGTTTTTTGTCGCAGGCTTATTAGAATACAGTCTCTTCGATATGGAGTTTAAGGAGACTCCAGAATCTGCTTCCCAAGGTCAGTCAATATTCAACGTGTAACTCGCACTGCTGACAGAACTAAAAAGGTGTTTTTACTTTACTGGCCGATCCTGTTCATCGAATGATCACCGAAACAAATTCACTACGTACAACTCATCATTGCACAATCGCGGAAGGTGACATGGTGTCAACTAGCATCTCCCAGAAAAAACTTCCGAGGCTTTCAAAACGGAGACGGATCAAGGTAGCAGAGACTGGGGCACGGAGCTATACGATAATATCTAAGGGGAAACAGACATGGAAACCGCTCACGCTACCTTCAAACCCCAACCCAATTAAGCCAAGTAAGAGGATTGAAAGCCATGGAAAATTGAGTGGGGACAGTAAGGGATGCACCGTTCCTAGATCTTAAATTAATCAGTTTCGACATGATACCAGCAGGAATTGTTGCCAACGTAAAGGGCGTACCCTGTTCCTATTAGTACCTGTGTCATTGCGACCTGTGGGCATCAGTACCGTGGAGGTTTCTGCATGAACCAAGTTCCGAGCCTCCATCTTCTCCCAGGTTAGGTTGAATATTACCATCGTTAGATGCATGTTTTGCGCATTCTTAGACTGGGGTTTCGGCAGTGCCTTGACAGACTATGCAGCCTAAGCCTGCTTCGTGAACGGATGTGAACGTACTGATGGAGGAGCACAGCTCAACTCAAGGAAGCTCACGGGTGCTTTAGGAGGCCACAACAAGACGCATGGGCACCAACCAGTAGTCGAGTGCCTTACCAACGATCTCGAGGCCGGCATCACCAGAAAATGTGTGGATGAAGTTCGTAAACTGCTGACATAAATGCAAGAACTTCTTTCATCAAGGCACATTAATCAAGCAGCACAGTGCATCTCGATATGCAAGCGCCAGGGGGCAGATGTTTCGGAGACGTCTTGAAGCGGCAGAGGTCGAACACTGCCCCAGTGTTCGTATGCATGAAAAGGAGGTTGAGTCGCTGTTCAACTTCCGTAGCTGATAGAAAGTTCTTTGTGTTCATACTATCTCTTCCTGGTGCAAGATCAATACTATAAACTGCTTTCAATAATATGAAGGTGTTTGATGGATGTTGCGGTTACCGCCGCCTCGGCCAACGGACTCCCGGTGAAACAAGTAGGCACAGACGGACCTGGACACCGATTCTACTTCTATACCAAAACCAAAGCCAAAACACATCGATGGGCATGTTGCGTACACTCCAGCATTTCTACGGCGGCGAGTGCTTTTCGCCTTCGCCATTCTCTTTGGAACTTGACTTGCACTTATTCAATTCCTCTACCATTACTCGCAAGATCATCAAGGAATATCGAGGAGTAACAAAAGCAGGCAGTACCTCTGGACATTCGGACCGACCGCCCTCTTCGTTTGCATCACTTTTCTCTGGCGCCAGGTTGACTATGCCGCCAAGCTCATCTTACCTTGAGCCAACATGGCAAAGGGAACTTGCTCGGCCCATCGCTCTTTTCTTTTGGACTATGTTTTACCATTCCAATTGGTAGCTCTTTGGAGGTCATTGCGGAATCGAGATTGGCTTGTTTCTTCAACCATTCTTGTATGATTCACCTGTGGTCTCTTTGTCAGGAACAATATGGACCACCGTTTGTCAAGAAATCATCTGTACTTATATATTTATACATAATCAAAAATGGGGCTGGCCCTACGATGTGTCATGACAAAGGCCACATGCTGTGAGGCAACGTCAGACCGTCAGTTGAGCAGGACTTTGCAGCCGTCTGCATTTGAAAGGGTAAGGGTAAGATGTTGCCGCTCCTCCCCTGGCTCTTCCCATGTCTCTCCCGGAGCAAGCTCGATTTTCGGAAAGGCTTGAACGATCCTCGCGATCCCGTATGAAGCAAGCATGAGCCCAAAGTCCTCTGAAGCCCCATCATCAGTTTCTGCTTCAGCGAGCTCTGAACCATCCCATCTTTCTGGTCGGAAGGTTCCAGCATCAAGGCCGTACAAATCCTCGCGCCGTTGCATATGGTAAACTGAATATGCAATAGGCATTCCTTCTCGAACCAAGATTGGAGAACAGCCATCTGGGCCGCCGCCTCGAGGCAGCGTAGTTGCATGCTTACAGAAACGTGTGTTTATTGGAACTGGGGGATATAACCGGAGTGCTACTCCGTTTTTAGCCTGGGACGGAAAGGACTCTCCCACCTCGACATTGCATCACTTACTTTCTTTGAGAATATTCTGGAGGTAGGGCATGCGCTGAATATATGCTCTAGTGACATCCTTGTCCTGTCCAAGAACGGAGTCGATCTCACTGCGGAGTTTCTTGAGCACGTCGGGGTATCTTACAAGAAGACGGCTGCGCAACAGGCATTCAGTGAGACTCCAAGAGAAGAATATTTGAACTTACAAGACATAAGACATTGTCGCAGCTGTGGTATCTCGACCCGCAATAAGCACGTTGATAACCTGGTCTCGAACAAGTCGTGTATCTCGATGATGCTCACTATAGAGATCATTGATGAATGTGTATTTATCAGATGCGTCTGCGTTGTTCTGCTGCAAGGCGTCTTTGACGAACTGGTCTGTGTATGATTTGACCGTCTTGCAGGCTGCAAAAAACCCCTTTGGAGCATACAAAAAGTATAAGTCACCAAGTCTGACACGAGTAGCAGTGACTAGTGAGGCCTTGTTGAAGGATTGCGAGAACAGATCAATCTCGTGCTTGAAGCTCTCGACAGATTGACCAAGTATCATCGCGATTGTCGTGTCAAGAGTTAGGCGGTAGAACAACGGCTGGAGGTCTACTATGCCTTGAGAATGGCTGAGGGTCTCGACCAGATTTTCCACGTGCTCTCGAAAGCCTTCAAGATTTTGATATTGCATGCGTACAAATTGACGCCGCAGAAGCTCTCGGGAATGTTTCCACGCGGGACCATCTTGAGTAAAGATGCCTTCACCTATCATACTCATCATGGCTAAATTTCGAGGCCCAAGATGAAAGTCTAAGTTGTTCTTTAGATTGGATATTTCATGTAGTGTATTTGGGCCGCGTGGAAATAGTTGGATCTAGCGACGTACCGTCAAATTGGGTGGACAAGATGGCTTCTATATTCTCAGGATCCTTGGTTGCATATCCAGTGCCGCCGAGTATCGTCAGCTCGGCAGTCGGTCCTAATTCTTTAAAGTACTCTGTAAAGAGAGCAAGCAGCTTCTTTTGACGTCCGGCCTTGAATCCTCGTTTGACAACATCCAATGCTAGAGGCCATTTGTACTTAAGCACATATGCTGGCGGCTTGCAGCCATTGCGTTTTCCGAGTTCAGTGTCGGCCTAAAGAGTAAGTGTCAGTTACTGTATTGCAATAGATGTCATCGTTGATTTGTTTGTGCTTGTACCCGGTATTTCGTAGCCTTGGAAATATATTTGTATAGACAGAACGAGCAGAAAGCGAGAAGGACAAAGAGTCGTATGGACGTAATTTGAGCAAGTCCATAGGTCGACCGACCTTGCTCATAAGAGTTGCTGATAGACATCCTTCTTTATTCAGCTAATAAGTCTTCGAAGTCATGTTGTAAGAAGAGATGAAAGTGGATTTGGGATAAGATAGACTCGAGGGAGCTAGGAGCATAAGGCTGACGAGCAGGCTCCGAAGCGCCAGTGCTGAAGCTAGGATGCATCTAGCCAATCATTTCTTTCCGGGGAAGACAGATCTGTGGTTTGGCCCCCGCGCTTAAACCAAGCAGCGTGCATATACATATTGACTTATATATTTAGCACAGCTTGAATTCCTACCGTGTCGCACATGGGTTATACGTTGTGGTTGGTGTTTTCATGATTTCTCGGCGGCACGAGTAAAGTGTAATACGTGCCAAGAGAATCCCTCAAATCTCTGGACGTGGATTCGTCCGATCCGTCCTGGCCCCCTGGATGGATGTACAGTAGCCCTCCAAAAAAAGCAACTTATGTGTTTCGCATCGAAGAAGCCCAGAGGGTGGGTAGTGCTTCAGCCTCATACTCACCTTTAGCGCCCAAACTTGTTATCTACATTGCTTCCGCTTGAGCGCCATGGCAGGATTGTACAATATTCTAAGGTCCTTGCTTTCGTTGAGGGCAAGTCCGATGCTATGGCAGACCCTTTTTCCATCATCGTTGGAACGGCTGGTTTGGCCGATGTCTGCATACGTTTTGCGGGCTTCTTGAAACAAGCCATAGACGGATTTCAAAAGGTAGACAAGGATCTAGAGGAACTGTCGGAGGAGATCACAGCGCTCCGCTCCGTGAGCGACCTGATCAAACGCAGTTTCGAGGTCGATCTAGCCGGAACGAGGGATCCCAATGACCAGCAGATTATAGACAACCATTGGCAAGCCACTCGAACTACGCTAGAAGGCTGTCAAGCCATACTAGAGAAGCTGAGTGCTTTAACAACCGATATCCTGGGCAAGGACAAGCCCAAATATGCCAAATTCAAGAGTCTACGGAAATTCTTGAAGCAGCAGTCAAAGGAGGGCGAATTCATCGAATTGCGGCAAAAGTTACATGCCCATCTGGTCGCCCTGCAGACGAGTCTAGTGGCGGTCAATATGTAGGCGAATTGTTCAAGTACTTCAGCTTCAATTTTGTAACAATGAACAGTATCTACACCCGAGAATCGCAATCATCTTTAAACCACTCTTTTCCAGAACTATCAACGAAGATCCAAAGCCTAGGTGCTGATCTGCAATCCAAAATTGTCGCTTTGCAAGCGAGCATCGAATCATCCGCGGAGAAAAGTGTATGTCATCTATGCCCGGACTTGTCAAAGTATTCGACTAATTATGAAGCTCAAAACTGCTGTGACGTCTGCCCAAAACGTGGTGCCCCTCGCATCTCTCAATAAACACTTTTCTACCCCTCAGACTGTCAGCAGTATCTTCACTGGCCGGGCTAACGATCTAGATACGTTGAGAGGTTGCCTCCAGGCTCCAATGTCTACCAACCAGCTTCAAGCACAGAGAAGATTTGTCGTCTATGGGCTGCCAGGATCAGGCAAAACGCAATTCTGCTGCAAATTTGCCTCAGACAACAGGCAAAGGTAAATTAGGATATCAACTTTAATACAATTCGTAACTGATTCAGAGCGCTAGCTTTTGGGGGGTTTTCTGGATTGATGCAAGCTCTAGTGAGCATGCTAAGCAATCCTTCTCGACAATTGCAAGAATCGGGAAGGTCGAGCTGAATGAACGTGCTGCAAAGAACTGGCTTTCCAGCCTCGGTAAAAAGCAGCCGTGGCTGCTTATTATCGACAACGCTGATGAGTTAAGCTTTCCAGTAGAGGAACTGTTTCCGGATGGTGATGGTGGTGTAATCCTTATAACGACGAGGAATCCAATCCTCAAGGTACATGGCACTGCTGGTCCTCGTTACTATCATTTCGTTGAGCTTGGGGAGACTGAGTCGGTTGAGCTCCTCCTAAGAGCCGCCGATGAACCATTGCCATGGTCTCGATCTACCCTCGAGCCGGCGAAGAAGATTTGTAGGACTTTGGGCTACCTGCCACTGGCTCTTATGCACGCAGGGAAAACCATCCTTGCCCGTCTTTGTACCCTCGAGAATTACCTTAGCTTCTTTGAAAAGAATTGGACTCGCATCCGGAAGATGAAAAGTTCACATGACACACGTTCTATTACAGATGCAAATGCCTCTATCTATTCAAGCTACGAACTTATACATGATGCACTCGTGGCCAAGGGGACGCAAGCTTCCGAAGATGCATTAGATCTACTCAAGATCTTCTCCTTTCTCCATCGTCAACGCATCCGAGTGGACATCTTCTTGCGCGCGGCATCCAATCCTACACTCGAAATGCTGGAGCAACACCGACGAGCCCAAGAAGAAAAGGATGTCAACAGTCAAGCACAACCGAATACAACATGGGCTCAGACCTTTAGAAAGTTCGGCTTCGGGATATTCGCCTTCTTGTTGAATCTAGGTTATCGCCCTGTCTTACCACGAATGCTCGGCGATGCGCTTGGATCAAGGTCTTTCGACGAGTTACGACTCCGGGAAGCGTTGAAAGAGCTCTTTCAATTTTCTCTAGTTTTTGCTAATCCGGATCCAAAAGATGACAGTTACTCCATGCATCCAGCAGTTCATTTATGGGTGAGGGAAAGACCAGAGATGAAGATCGGAGATCAAGCAGTATGGTGCCAAGCAACAGCGACTATACTCACCCAAGCCATTCTCCTTCCCCCATTGGGCGACAAAGAGTATGATGAGATCCTTCGAAGGGATCTACTTTCACACGTTTCCCATGTACAGAGCAATGAGCATATGATTCGAGCTAGGTTCTCAGAGAATCAGGAATCCAGAAGACGAATATGGCCGGTGCTACAGCCACGACTCAACCGGGCCCAAGCAATGCAGCTTGTCAAGTTCAGTCTGGTGTACGCGCAATGCGGCCTTTTGGACGAAGCTGAAAAGCTACAATTACAGGTAAAGGACTTCTGTATGAGAATGTTGGGCATAGAACATACATCTACGATGGACATTATGCTACTTTTATCAAGGACCTATCAGCTTACGAAAGGCGACGAGGCTGCGGATCTGCAAAAGCGTGTCTTGGACGTGTGCATCAAGGTTCGTGGCAAGAATGATTTAAAAACACTCAGGGTCATGGACATATTAGGATCAAGTCTGTGGCAGCAAGGACGCATTCTAGAAGCGCGGGAGATTCTTGAAACTGCCGTGGAAGGGTTGAAGAAGGTGCTTGGCGACAACCACATAGACACGTTGAGGGCCAGGGGCAATTTTGGCCGAGCGGTTGGAAAGGACTTCGGGTTTACAAAAGCCATCAAGATACACTCCGAGGTCGTCTCTGGTCTTCGCAACCAGCTCGGCCAATCGCACCTGGATACCCTCATCGCCATGGACAATCTAGCCATGGCTTACTTCGATAGAGCCGCATATGGCTATGGCCACCTCGGAGATCTCAACACAGCAGTCGAGTTGGAACTGGAGGTTTGGGAGGAACGGAAGAAAAAGCTCGGAAAGGAGAACCTATATACTCTCTGGGCCGGTCTGAACCTCGCACGTATCAAGGCCTTACGCGGCGAAATCGACGAAGCCTTAGCGATATTCCTCCCGGGGCATGCAATCGCAAGGCGAAACCTAGGCGAAACCCACTTCGGCGTTCTCTTCGGCAAACTTCACTATGGCCGTATTCTTACCTACGCAAAGAGATACAAAGAAGCGGAGGATATACTATTGGAGGTTATTGAGTCATACGAGGGGCCGCGCAAAGGGCATCCTGACCGCTTGCTTGCGATAATGTCTCTGATCAAGTGCCGAAATGTGCTGGGCAAACAAGCGGAAACGGCAGCCCTTCTCCAAGAGCTTACACAAAGTACTAAAGCTCTCTTCGGTGAGAACCATCCCTGGGTCGCATACGTCCTCGATCCGGTAAATCTGTCGAGAGAGCCGGATGACGAGGTGAAGACACCTATTGAGTCAATCACCAGAATAGACTCGGGCATCGGTTCTACCGAGACCGTGGTGCCCGTGGTTATGATCGCCAAATATGGGCACATCTATGCATGACCATTTCTGATGTCGCGTTGTATCAATACTACTCTTCTTCGCTTTCATGTCTCTCTTAAAAAACAACGAACTAAGGGCAGGTCTCAGGCCGATGCCTTTGGTGGACCGGCAAAGCCGAATCACTTAAACTTGTGTACTATCTATTGGATCTATCGAACCTCGGCCGGTAGGTGTGTAGGATATGGAAGAGATGTACTGTATATGGATGCTACATGAATTTACGAAAAACAAAATAGAAGAGGGAAAGAGCCTGCGAGGTATTGTGTGTAGCTTGCATAGATAATCTTGTAATAGCATGCCTTCCCCATACCGATTCATGCGGTGCCGTGATCTCTGCAAAACCCTCTACTTTTCCTGCTGCTTTTGTATTTGGTTCCCCGTATCACCCTACACCCACCCTCTTGTCTTTGCTCTGATTGTATCGACGGCCTGCTTCATCAACAAGTTCAACGAATAAAACTACTTTCCATCTCTTCCACTCCCTTAACCACTCCTGCCTTCATCTCTAATGAAACCCGCCTCATTCAAAGTCCCCATCGAACCAATATTTCTATTTTAATACCCTTTCACGGTAAACAAACACACCTCACTGCAACACCAGCTGGCCCCATGTCACCGTCTCCACTACTTCGTCCAGGGATTAAAACCCGCGGCTTAGCGCTATATAGCCTGATCCGAGGCTGCACCTCTGCTACGATGGTCGTTCTGCTGCAAATTTCCTCGCTGAGCAGGGCGCTTTCGGCTTCGTCCCTCCTTTCCGAAGTATAAGCATCCCAATCCCGTAGCCCCAAGGCCATCTCGATCTTGGTCAACCATTCCTTCCTTCCTATCTTCGGCTTACCCTCCTCCTTGTCCTTTTTCTTCCTCATCAATGCATTTCTTAGGTCTCTTTAAGACTGATACGATTGCTCGATATGACCCTACGCACAGCCTTAGGTTTATTAGCGCGATCATCCTCTCGCAAGCCTGCTCATTGAGTCTGTGGTGCCACCATCGTAAAACAAATGTTTCTTGTGCTTGTGAAGGGTTTGAACCAGCTGGCGGGCGGCAAAGAGATAGTTTCTGAGCAGCCGGGAGCTGTGGAGCAGAAGATGGGTGGGATTGTTCCGGGATGGGTAGGTAGGAATGGTGGTGATGGCATAGTTGGAAGAAATTGTGGGCGCCTTCGCTTTGGTGTACTTTCTCAGTGGTAGAGGAATGCGGCGTATAGTAGATTGCTAAAAGTATTGCCATGGACCTCATCTGTCGACTTCATAGTGACAGAGGCAAGGGGCCGCTACCGCCGCGGCAAGAAAGCATCTCAACCGACTCTAGCGAGTTGGTGAGTTCAATTCTGCACGCTTTACCGCATGAGGTAAGATCAAGCTGCACACAAACTAAGGTACCTACCACAGACTACAGTACCGTCACAGTCCGCCGACCTTTTTTGACGCCGTTCTACGCGGTTTTCTCACGAAATGTCGAATCGCCTCAACAGTACCTGTTGATCGGGTAATTCCGAATCCTTCGAGATAGCCTGCCTGGAGTTTCGCACCTAGGCGCAGCCGAAATGACTTGCCATTTGTGCCGTTCATGTCGGTGTGAAGGGGATGCCTGCAATCCAACGAACTGTATTCTGGGCTGGCCTAGCTACGTATGATATGTAGATTCGTTCAGTAGTATGCTACATGCACAGAAAGAAAGGAGAAGTCCCCGCTCCTTCAATAAATATGTAAATAGGTGCTTCGTGTCCTCCTTCTTTCCTAGCCTCAGCTGTCTGATTCCTTCCTCACCTGGTGAAGGAGTCACGACCTTATACACCGCGCTAAGGTAAATCCCTTTAGTCAAACCAACTCATTCCTACTCACTATACCCACAAAACCGGAACACTGTTGCTTAATTTCTGTAAAACACTACAACTGCCAGTCTCGCAGCATATTCTACCAAATCTTGTTGCTGATTAGCATGCCGACCTCTACAACTGTTACAAGAGTATCGCCAATCAAGCTCATTCCTGAGCGGCCAGGGTACACGCAAACACCTGCTCTTTTCTCTCATGTTCAACCAATCAGTCACTTCCGCGAGATCAAACCTGGGTACGGAAGCCGACACATCTCTGACGATGCCCCGTTCACGCTTTGGGATCCCACCAATTCTGACTTTCATACTCCTACTGATGCCCAGTGGGCTTGGATCAGCGAACGATTCAATGCCAGCAAGATCATCTTCGAATCTCCAGATATTATCATTACGACAATTGTACCCCCAACTCAACCCATTCCTCTCACTATCGCGGGCTGCCTGGTGCGATTTATACCACCGGACGTCGCTCTTCCAACAGCCCTTCCTCTTGGGAATTTTATGCCTTACAGCACAGCAAAGCGTGACATATTCCCATTTCTACTGCCAAGGTTCGAATTTCCGACGCTGGACCAACGCTCAACCATTGTGGAGGCGCTCCAAAACGAAATCAACGTAAGAGCGGTACATTTTGTCCCTCCGCTAATCATAGTTGAGCTTCCGGTTACAGATGGGAGGAGGTACGAGCGCAAAAGTCTTCCAGGAAAGGCTGGAGGGCTCAACATCATGTACCACCATAGTGAGAAAAGCTTCTGGTCAGAGTCTCGTGAAGCAAGCTACGCCAGGCTTATCACCCCCACTGCTACGGCCAATGACAGCACAGACTACCTGCACGCCGAGCCGTTCAAGCTGTCGCCAGGTGTATGCGCTTCATCTGCGGCATGTGCTCGTGGGACGGCTTGGCTGTCTACCTCCGCTGGTGTATTGATCCAGAAGGGCGCTGAGCGGAGATTGACACTCGCAAATCACGGTTTCCAGCATAGCGATGAAGTCTTTCACCCTGATCCTACCTCTGGCCGACGCATTGGTCAGATTCGCCTTCGTCTACCACCTTACGATCTCGCATTAGCTGAGCTTGATCCCTCCATCATCTTTGACAATCAGCGCTACTTCGAAGCTCCAAACCCTCAAAGACTCATAGACCATACCGAAATCCGAGCAGGAGATTGGTTTGAGTGTGACGGGATGTCGACCGGAAGAATTGATCTATGTGCACGAAGTCTTGGTGCCTTGTACCCAGACAAAGATTCTCAGCCCGAGGACAAGATTCCTTACAAAAATTGGAAGATTGAACTGCGCTTTTCTGCGTTTGGGATCCTAGGGGCGAACGTGCAAGATGGGATCTGTGGAGCGCCGCTGGTGGACGAGAATGGGCGCGTGGCAGGGATGTTTCGGTTCGTTGATGACGCGGGAATGTTTGCTTCCACTGCTTCAATGGACCTTCTAATTAGAGAGGGCTGGGCTGTAGTTTAGACTTCTTCTGAAAAATACTTGATTGATAATGTCATAATATACATGGTCATGAATCTTACTACTGGGGAAGGAAGTGGAAGAAGTAGCAAAGCCAACGGAAGGAAGATCCTTAACCAGTTATCACGTCCACACGCCTCCTTCCCTTGATATAGAACCAGCGTTCAAGTCTTATCATCATAATAGCTGCGTTACAAATCCGTTGATCCCAAGGCAAGCTAGATAATTCTTAAACTCGGTAGGTATGACTCTAAAATATCCCTCAAGAAGTCATCAAAGCTACCATACCAGGTATACGACCACCTTGCCTATATGAGTACGGAAGAAAGCATCCTACCAGGCAATATATCACCCATACCAATCGTTTAAGAATAATTTGGTTGGTGATCTTCGCCTCACAGGGCTGAGACCCGCTACTGTAGTAGAGTTTTCGTCTTCTTTCTCCTAGATAGACTCTCAGCTTCTATCATCCCTTAGGTTCACCAGATGACCTTGTTATACAAACAGACATCCCTAGGATTGCAGTGCATAAAAGTCTCGGTGGAATTGGACTCATCCGATGTACTCTGTGTCAACACGCAGATGGCCCTGCTCGGTAAAGGTGGGTTCTGATAAGATGAGATGCCAACGCCTGACCTGCTATACTGTAGAGCGCTCTCAAGCTTGCGTGATCGCTAACCGATCAGTCACTATGTACTCTCAATGTCAACGACTGCAGACCGGGCTACATCTTTCTTATTGTCACTTCCCCTCGTGTTTCTTCTGCAAGATCTTTGTTCCTGGTGGGCACATCCATCCACCTTGAATAGGACATCGGCTAGTATGAAACCCCCAAAGTACACGGACACTCTCTATCGCCTGTCGCGTCGGCGCTTGCTCTGCAAAACATGTAGATCCCGTACTTGAACTGTCATTTCTGCCTGCAATCACCTGTCCAAATCGCAATTCTATAAAATCACGCATCTCGCGATCCTTTAACGGTTCTTTCGGAACTTCCTCATAGCCATCCCATGGTAACAGAAGGCACGCTTCAAATATATAAGTTGATTTCTGATACTTATCTATTCTGCGCAAACCTCAACCCATAGTACTGGTTTCGAACACATTGCATTTCTATTCTGACTATCGGCCACTCTGTGAGCGCTACCTGCGTGCTTACCAGGGTTTGTTCGGGAGACGCGTAGTATTCAGAGCAGGATTGGGGCCGAAGACTTTATAAAATGACAATTAGCTGGTCCTCGTTATTTGCCATTTTTGGCGCGCTCGTTACAGCCAGCACATCGTTACAAGACCGTCAAGGTAGATTGCAATAACGGTCTTGCGCCCTTATAAATCTGACCGCGTCTAGTCACCCCCAATGTTGTTTATAGCGGTCTTTATTCGATAAGGAACTGCGGACAAGATGCTGCACAGATTGTTGATCGACTCCATGACCTCCGGACGATTTTGCAACCATCTCTCTCTGACTCGAGCTTTACCCATGCAAGTGCCGCTTACCAGACCTATTTCAAGGACATTTCTTACGCCCCCTTTATCAACGGTGTCCTCCAAAACATCGCGGCGGGAACGTCTATGCTGCCGGCCCAAGTCGCTCCCGGCTTCTCGACATCAAGTCCAATTATCACATGTGTTTCAACCATGCCCGACCCACACGAATCCCCTGTTCCAGCAATAACCGCTGGATATCAGCATTGCAGGAGCGACCCAACCGGGGCTATAGGCGCGTACATTCAAGGTACACCATTGATCGTCCTCTGTCCGTTGTTCTGGGGCGTTTCGGCCAAACCTACAAGAAAAGTATGCAATCGCGTAAATGAAGCCACCAATCAATTCCAGAGCGATGGGCTCTCACTCGTCAATACTCAGGTCAGCGTCCTGCTTCACGAGCTGGTGCATTTCTATAGCGAAGCCGCATCGGGTGTCCAGGTTACGCATGAGGGAATTCGCCTTAACGATTGCGTTGGGCTGAATGCCGAGCAGTCGAGGCTCAATCCTAACAATTATGTTTACTATGTCTTCAGTACGTCCCTCCCCCCCGGCCTCTTTGAGTTGTCTCTGTTAATTGAAATAAAATAACCCTTGTAAACTAACCATCCGATGCAGGTATCCTGTACAAATGTCGCAAATTTCCAAGGTCGAGGCTATCGACCGACGGTCGAGAACTGCTATCTTTCACTTCAAACAAGACGTTAGACGTCATCAATGCCAATGTTACTTTCAATGCGACATGGGTACCATGAGCATGTAGGGTTACGAAACTATTATCATTCAGCTTCAACAAGATCTTACACGCTGTAATAACCAATGATACTTTCAACAAGGCATTAGCGTCGTGTCAATAATGATGTGCGTCAGAACCTATTTTTCACGTGTCTCTTGCTTCGCACTCGACTCTTCTGTTCCCGCGGTAATGAAAACCTCTTCGTTCTTCTAACGTATGTCTTTTGTCTCAGCATGAACTATGTTCAGCTTGACACAACTGGACGATAGACGTTTCATGACAAGCGCTCGCAGTGATTTCGCGCCCTTAGCCGACTCGTCGCGCAAGTATCGCAATTGCCTTCGTCCCACTCGGCTTCACCCACCAAGATGCGACGCACATCTACGGCTCCTGGCTGAAAACCATCGAAGGGTGATTTAATAAGAAGCTCGCAACCCCGTCACGGCAGCCTTGTTCAACGAAGAACATTCAATCCACATCCTCACAGCACCATTCCACCTTTTACTCCTCGTCCACCTCTGCGCAGCCCATCTCACTCTCAACATTAGGCGCAATCGTCATCACAGACTTCTTTACTGATTGTTCTGCTAATACCGCCCTAATTGGCCTTAACAGCTTTCACATCGCCTCAGGTGAGGGAGAGGGGGCTCGTTGGGGACAGTTTGGAATTTGAAGGTGTTAGAAGGGCTAATCTGGGGTTGTGGGAGATTTAAGATGTCAGAGCCGCTTCCAGCGATCTTTCTTGCGTTCTTCCGCCCACTTGTTGCGCAACTGCTTGAATTTTCTCATGTTTCACATACAGCCCATAGCCCACAATCGCATGAAATTCCAACTTTGGGCTTCCCAACAGCAACCAACATCACACAATGTATTTCCTCACCCAACCCATTCTCACCCTCTTCCTAACCCTCCTCAGCTTCAGCTCCTCGCTCCCAGCACTGCCCACCAACCTCTTCGCCCCAGCCTTCTCCCCCCCTCCTCCCCACCTCAGAAAACACCAATCTCACCCTCCCCCTCCCCTCTCAACAGCACCTCTTTAACCTCCCCCTCCAACCTCACCCTAAACCTCCTCCTCCCCCACATCTACCGCATCCCCAACACCAGCCCCACCCTCTGGCTCCGCGTCAACTTCGGCGACCCCCGCACCCCCCTCTCCGAATTCGACCTCGGCGGCCTCCTCGCCCTCGCCAACGCCACGCTCCAAGAAGACATTGCACACTACGGCGCCGACCGCCTCTTCGACGTCTTTTTCCAGCACGACACGCGCCAGTGGTTTCGGGAAATCCTCCACGACGCCGCGTATCCCTTGTGCGTGAGCATCAAGAGCGAGAGGACGGGGCGGCGGCTTTTCACAAACGAGCAGTTGGTGGATGTGATCAGGGGGTTGGATGTCTATCTACGGCAGGGGGGGAGGTGCTATCGGGCGACTTTTGTGGTGTTTCAGGGGATGATGGCGACGACGATGTTGGGGGCTGGCTTCGTTGCAAGGTTGACTCCTAGTGGTGTGGAGCTGAGTTAGGCGCGGAGAAGGGCGGTGCGAAGGGCTCTTTTGCAGATCGAGGTGCAGGTGTTTTGAATTAGCGGAGAGGAGGGTGCGGCTAGGGGGGAATGTGGGGTTGGGGGGGGGTTGCGAAGTCGGACGGGCGAAGTCGTGTCCAGGGTTGTGTGAGTGTAAATGAAAGTTTATACCGACTGCGACGCTGACGTTTTGACCTCGCAGTGACTGGATAGTTGAGAAGTCATGGCTGAAGCTTATACGTCGCAGTCACTCAGCTTGCTAGTCAAGTGCGTTCAGATGACGAGTTGTTCAAGGGTTCTCAAGAAGTCTAAACGACCCCTTAACATTAAACGACCCCCTTGCCAACATCCATCACCACCACCCGGCGACAAATATCGATATGATCAACGTAAAATCTTTCCTACGATTTTTCTATCTACTCGATCTCCGAGCGCGGAATTGTGTCTTGTAACATCGGATGAGATCTACAGCCTCGAAAGAAACATGATCAAACACGACTCGAGCAATTTCGGCGGATTTGTATGCATAAAGTCGCAGCAATTTGTGATAGAGAAAAGCAGATGATCGTCAGTCTTGACACTTGATATATAAAGATTATTTGTTTTCATCTTTGTTGAGTTGGTTTTTTGACGGTAACAGTCAGATTTAGCAAGTATCGTTGTGCCGTTTTCGAGCTGGAATTAATTAGCAATTGCTTTTGCTTCTGAAGAATTGCGTGATAGAGAAAGCTCGGAGTTGAATAGAGAGACAGAATGGGAAGAAGAAAGAAAAGAGTGTGGAAAAAGATTGAAAGCTTGATTCTTCTTCAGCGTACATGTTAAAAAGTCCCTAGAATTTTCTTTTGAAGGTTCGTCAGGCATTCCCTTTCTGGTAACGACTTTTCTGTGTCTGGAGCGGTTTGAATATTTCATGATGGGGACGTATCATTTAGGGATTAGTATCTTCTTCGTGAGCGAACTTGATGGTAATATTGAGAACATCAATAAACATATGCTTCGATTTCATCTGAGCATTCTTCATTCATCGCCTACAGAGAGCAGTACTCGGCCGAAACATGATCGATGCTGAGGATGCTGAGGATGCTGAGGACATTGCTACCAATTCAAACCACTTGACGCTCTCCTCAGTGTACTCGTGGTTTTGCTAAGCTTCAAGGCTCACAGGTACCTTCGATACCGTCCTCTCGATCTTCATTCCCCTCATATCGCCATATCGCATGTTCTCGCTATACCGAGACATCGAACGCAATCACCAAATGCTTGTTTCAGAACAATTGTCCGCCCGAAAGGGTGGGGTAGTGCCGTGGCTATGTGGCTCTGCTGTACTGAGGCGGCCTGCAATGTCGGGCTGTCGGAAACGTCTCGATATATGCGCCAGTGAGGGTGTAATGTCAAGATGCGATTCGAAATTGGTTAGGGAAGTTTGAGTTGATGTGCAACTAAGATCGCATATGCGGGGTATATGAGGATGTTAAGTGGTATACAATGTATTCCCTGCGCATCCAAATATCCTCGTAGCAACCTCGCTATCTTGAAGTCTCAATATTGTTGTTTTGCGCTTCTGGCCTCCATTTGCTACATGCATCATGTTATCGTTTTGCTTCGTTCCAGGTACTTTCATCAGCTTATGTCTTCTTCTCACAATGTCATTCGCACTTCCTTCGAGATTCGAATCCGCTTCCTCGCCAGCTGCGACGAGGCGCGATATCTCGCCTTCCAAGATCTTCGACGACCTGTCCGCAAGCCTAATCGGCTTTTCTCAAAACAAGCCCACTATAGACCCCATTATCAGCCTCCAACCAGGCTGGCCGGTAGCTTGCAGAAGCCTTAGAGATCCAATGGCTCATCCTCTGAATGAGGCAGATTGCATCCACATATCGACGGAAATCGAAAGCAGTGAGGGTGCGGAGTCTTTTCGAGTCTTCAGTGCAGACGCCGGAATCTTGGTTTGGGCCCACAGCAACTGTGTGGTAACTATGGGAGCCGCGCGGCTTGGATACACAGACGTTTTCAAGCCGATCCTCATCGCTCAGAGTACTCGGCACGTGGTGGACGTTTGTTTGCGGAGAGGACTTGGCGGTGTAACGGAAGTGGGTCCGAGGAGGAAGTTTGTACTAGTTGTGTCGAACTACATACGGTTTGCTAACGACACGGTTGCGATTGAATGATCGCGGCCGGGGGACTGAAGAGGGACTTCAAGGCTGGAATTTACTATCAGGTGTTCCGTAAAGTGATTAGATCTCACCAGTTCATCAAGCACCATTCAGTTCACCAGCTAGGCCGAGAGGTTTCTCTTCCACTTTCAATTCTCGACCAGTTCTAGTCGTCTACTTCCGTTGAGTATCTTTTAAGTGCCCGAGGCTGCCTGTTAAAAGAACCAGCAGCCCCGTAGATTTTGCCTCGTTTTGAACGATCCTTGCTGCAGCTTCTTTTCGATATTTTCTATCGAAGATGAACGTATCTTCTCGAAATCCTGTATATCGATCATCTATTTGAAAACCACGGCTTCATGATCAGTTCAAAGAATGCACAAAATTGCTGCTTGTTTCAGCACTTCACGTAACCTTGACGTCGACGCCATTCCTTATACGCCTATCTGTAATCTTCGAAAACCATCTTCCAGTGCTCCTAGTTTACAGACGATATCTTCATACAGACGAGCCTGCAATACGGGATCATCAAGATCCTCACCACAGCCGAAGTGGCACCGAAGACACTTTTTCACAATTGAAGCAAACGCGGCGCCAAGTGAAGTCCCCACCCCGTCGGCAAGCCTTCGTGCGGTAATAAAATCAGTAAATCTATCATCCGAAGATTCCGCAATTTCTTCAGGTTGTTGCAACATCTCAAAAGGAGCGCCATAAGCTATCTCCAGAAGTATCACCCCAAAACTGAAGAGCAGCACGTTTGGAGCAATGCTTGTTGCCAATAGTGAAGATCGTGAGGTATCCGCCTCACCTACAGGACCAGTCTTGAGTCTTGTCGGCGTTATAACTGCGTTTAGATGCGGTACTAAGCGAGGCTCTTGCTGCTGTGGCTCCGGATTTGCAAAACTATAGAACATGATATCGTCACTTCGCCATTTTGCACCAAGCCACGACGTTGCGTGGAACTGTAAGACGGCTAAGGCGAGGGATTCAGCAAGATAGAGGCGTTGATACTGCGGCATACCCCCAATGGGCCCATTATCGCATTCTTGTGCAATAAGCTGCGTTAGCGAGATAGATTTGTTATGCGGGCTTGTTGGTATGTAAGTGGATGGACCACAGATGAAGTGTATGTTCGAGGCATTTTCCTCAAGCATCCCAAGAGAGGTTCTGGTCTGACCTGCGATATCGGACTCAGAGGATGTTTTGTGGGAGGCTTGCTGAGAGACACTTCCGTGTCTAGAGATTACGGTTTGAACCTCGATCAAGGAGAGGCTGCATACGGATATTGTTGGCGATTCTGAATGACCTTCGCTGATAGTAGAACCGGCTTGCTTGTGATTTTGCCCTCGATTACTGGAAAAGGCTCTTTGCTCCAAAGAAAAAGGCATTGTCCCGCCGGTGTGACAATTTACGTGCGATAGGGTGATCAGGCTGACGTCTGAATGGGTATGGTTGATGGACAACTTGAATTGAATTTCCGGGTGCCGAGAACTCCCTCCGTAATTATAAAATGTTGCCTCGGAACAGAGCAGCGCCAGGTGTTGAGTATGAACCGTACACGCAGGACCCAAAGCCTCGTATAGGTGTCTTGAGGTTTGTTGCACGATCCTGAATTTCTTGATTTCTTCACTCGCGCTATCGATGTACTGGCCTGCTTGAGAGCCTGCAAGGGGATTTGATGACTGATCATCAAGACGCACTATTTGGTTCGTAATAGTCAAGAACGTTTTGTTCAATTTTCTCAACTCATTAATAGACCCTAGTAAACCCGACTCGGAAAAGGCGAACTTCAATTTTTTGCCTACCCGACGTCGCCAAACAATGTTTCCGAATATAGAGCCCTGATCAATTCAGTCAACGTACGTTCGAGCTCTCGGATAAGAAGAAACACATGCCAATGACTATGTGTGACTCACCTCTGCAGGAATCAGGTTGGCGGCACTGTATTTCTCACACTTTTTCCCAATCTCATCAAGGGTTCCTTTGATCTTGCAAATTACGGATGCACAGGCTGCTCCTGATGCTCCCAGTTGATCACCAAATCGTTGGCACACAACTTGATCATTCCATGATGGATGGTCAGGATTATCAAACATTCTTGAAATAACATCACGCTGTGCAACAGTGGACAACAGCAGTCGACATTCAGTACAGAAGATTGCTCTTTCTGTCTCGAGTTCGTCATAGATTTTTTGCGCTCTTGAGGTGAAATTGCGATAACTTAGAAAGGGACGCAGCATATCATCGTAATGTTCAATTGCCGAAATGACAAGCGGCAGCACTCCCAAGACCAAACCCGCGGCGGCTTCAACTCCAGACATCGTCGTCCGCTTTCCGCCTTTAGAATAGATGGTGCGAGGGTTCGAGACTTTGAGATAAACCAACATCGACAGACATGGAGCTTCTATGTAAAGATCGAGGTTGAATCACCGCTTCCTTGCTCCTGTCTAAAATATCACAACTGACATGTGCTACATGCTAAGAACCTTCGAAGATTTCCAAACAAGCGAAGCTCATATAGTAAGACTGATGGCTCTTGATCTTGGGTTGAGCAAATGGGAGGCGTTGAGGCTCCGAGACGCGTAATGCGTACAAACGAAGCATTAGCGTCTTGGCGCACAGCAACAGTCGTAACAAGTAACAGCTCGTCACAGCGTCACATCTGAACTTCTTCTTGAAAGCGCTTGGCTCAGTCATTCAATGTCGTTACATGCAACAACTCTGCATTACCAAGAGAGTCCTCCCGCGCAAGCTTCCTGTCTGATGATTTTCCAGCTAATCAGACCCGCCAAGCGACAGATTTGTATCAGATTTCTCACAAACCTATAGATACCAGATTAAGCCTCTATGGCGGACACTGGATTGATGGCCGGGACGAATTCTCGACCCTTATCCAAAGTTCAGAAGCTTGACAACAGCGGCAATGTGGAGAACCTTTACGCCGATGCTCTCACTCTCTTCACAGTGCTCGCAGATTCCTCGTGGCGGGTAAGCCACCGAGTGACTCAAGATTTCGTGAATGAACTAGGGAGGTTTTTCCTGTGGGGTGAGGGTTTCCGCGGTGGAAAGCTGGACTTGATCCTCGAATCTTATCCAGACCTTCGTTTGTCGATCGTGCGGTTTCTTATCGCCTTGAGCAAGTCTTTGATTACAAGTGAGAGTGAATGAAAGATCAAAGGCTCTAAGTTTTCGCTGACGGTCGAGGCCCGGCAGAATTTACTAAAGATTGTATAGACTGCAGTCATCAGCATGCCGCGGACGAAGTTGATAAGTTAATGGCATCCATTGAAATCGTGTACCCTACCATTTCGACCAATCTCGACGGCGAAGACGGCAGTGAAGTGGAAGTCGACTCGCAGTCCGAAACATCAGACACTTCAGACTATGATGAACAGTTGGAAGACGTTCAATTCTATATTGGTCTTCTTATGAATTTAGTTCCGTCCATGGAACAAGCGTATAGCCAAATCCTGTTAGAGCTGGGAGCAAACGAAAGAAATTCTCTTGTAAAGACTTCATTAAAAAGAGCAGTTGAGAATCCTCAATCTTCAGCATCTATTCACGCAGAGGCTAGCACGGATTCTCTTCTTAAAGTCTTCAATACGTCGTCTTCAAAAATCGTAGTGGAAAACCCAATGCACACCCATGATAAGGATTGGGCGAAAGATTTACGAGTACTATTTGAGCAGATCTGGCACGAGAAACAAGCTTTAGGGAAAACAAGAAATAATGCGCTTCGGGCTTCGTGTGAATGCAGGATTATGCCGCAGCTATCAGGCTCTCAAGAAACTGCGTCATCATCGCCGTCGTTACCATCAAGATCGCAGCAAAGTCGAGAATCGTCGCCTCCACCGCCTCTCTACGAATCCGAGCACATTTCCCCGAGACTTCCTCTCTTGTCTTCGACAGAAGTGAGAGCATGGAAGCCAGGCCTGTTTGGCGCACAATTAACCGCCCTGTCTTCTACACCGCTCGAATGGGAGAACCCAGGATTATTAGATGAGGCACTCCAGTTGGTTCCGTTAGATCGCATTTATGGCGAAGCAGGAGACGAGAGCGGAGTCTTCCAAGCAACGGCGTCATGTTTGGGTGGCGCCAGCAAAGCCGAATGTGGTTATCAAGATTGCGTGATCCGTGCGTTGACGAGGTAAGACCAACAACGTCGCCGGAAAAAGACAGTTCAGTCTTACTCTGATTACTTTGCAGATGGTTTAAGCGGTCCTTTTTTTCTTGGGTCGATAACCCGCCATGTTCTGTTTGTCACGCGCCAACTATCATGTTGGGGACAACCCCTCCGGACGCCGACGAAATTGCCGGCGGTGCTAAACGTGTGGAACTCTTTCGTTGCTCGAGTGCCTTATTGCAGTGCTTTTGAGCGCTTCCCTCGATACTCAAATCCCTGGGTACTGCTAAGAACGAGGAGAGGCCGAGCTGGAGAATGGGCAAATTGTTTTGGCATGCTATGTCGAGCTACTGGAGCACGAGCACGATGGGTCTGGAATGAACAGGATCATGTGTGGATAGAGGTCTATTCCGAGCACCTAAGACGATGGATACATATCGACCCCTGTGAAGGGACCTGGGACAATCCGAGGCTGTACACGGAGGGTATGACTAGCTTCGGTCCTGCCTTGTTCAGCTAGGGGAATGCTAAACGTTCTCGAATAGGATGGGGTTTGAAGCTATCCTACTGTATTGCCTTTTCCGGCGACGGAGCTACAGATGTAACCCGGCGCTATGTACGTGATCCATCGAAATACGGCTGTCCCCGAAAGCGGGCTTCTGAACATACTGTAATGGAGATCATCAAATCCATTCGCTCAAAACGGAGGGAGAAACTTTCCAAAGAGGATAGAGTACGGCTGATCAAAGAAGATCTACGCGAGGAGAAAGAGCTACAAATGTATCTTGTTCAAGGATTAGTGATCGGACTTTCAGCATCACTGTCCAGCAACGTACTTGCTCTCGAAACGCAGAAATCACCAGTTGAAAGAGGAGATTGTAAGTCTTTCTAATCCCATGGTAAGTATATTGGTGTTCTGATATTGGACTCATAGCCCTGTTGGAGTCTCGAAGTGCAACAGGGCACGGACGTGATCATCGGTCACGCAGAGAAAGCGAGTCAAGCGAAACTGGTCTGTCATCGGTCCTGGCCGCCCTCAAAGCACACTAAGTCCATCATTCAAAGAGGTGCTCTGAGACGCCGCGGTCGTTGTAATGCACCCGAACGATGAACATATCCACTCACGGATAAAACGCTCAAAAACCTCTGATCAAACAAGATCCCGTGGACGGATGCCCCCATCAGCAGAGCTCACCATCCACGACTAGAGTGCAATTTCAGACCTCTATCCACGTACCAAACACCAATTTCATCAATCTTAACCATACATAGATCTTACACCTCTTACAACCATGAGATTAGGCTGTTTTCTTTTGTCCTACTCTTCATCTCCTTCTATTACACTTAACCTCCTATTCCGAAACGCATTGCGGCCACGAGACATGTACAGCGAGAGCACGACAACGTAATAGTTGTTCAGCTACAGGTCACAGCAGAACTCGACAATAGGTCCATGATCTACAGCCTTCTTGATCCATCAGTAGAATGTTTTGAATCCACGGAATGAAGGCCTGGATGTGCGCTTCATTACCGAGTGAGAAAGCTTCCATCAATATTTAGGGGCACACCCCCATTCGTAGGATTTTCGTTTGATGCATGGCTGGGAGAAAATTCGTGGATGGGTTGCAAACATTTAACGATTTCTGTTCAGTTGGCGACTGTGACCGCTCGCATCATTCTCGAGTTTTGGTTTTTATTGGTGTTTGCTTGAGCGCTTTGGTAATCGGGTGACTTGGGAGAAGTGGATCCATACATATGCACTTTTTCCTCGGGTGACTAGGCATATTCTCCTTTCCTTCATTTGACTGAGAGATAGGCTGGTTGTGAAAGCACATTACGCAGGGAAGTCTCTGGAGGGTTTGGACATCTTGAGCAACTGTTTACTGAGCTAGGTCTTCTGCCCATTGAAGTCACAAGCAGGAGTGTAACCTGAACATAGTATACTCTGTTCTCCCAGCCCCAGGGTATTATAAATCGTAATTCTCTAAGATGGTCGATTCTATTCTAATCTCCATGAGTTGCATAAAATTGATGGCTGCTGAGCTTAGAATATGGGCTGTTGGCCAGGCATAGGCAACCTATCAGACTCTCCCATTTTAGCTACGAGCCTCCCTCCGTCAATCAAGGTTTCGACACCTACTTCGAAAAAGTGATATAAAACCTTCTAATAGTTGCGGCGAGGATTGTTGCGGGCGAAGACTTCCCATATATCATCCTCCAGAGATCTTGTCGGCGCCAAGATGGTAAGCCGAGGCATCCCATCGGAGAACGGTGGAAAGAGTTTGACCTGCTCCAACCCCAAGAACGTGCCATCCGGTGCGTGAGCTTTTGTCATGTCTATAGTGAGGTTTTTCAAGCTCAGACACGAGAGGGCATAGAATTTGTCGAACCAGATTTGCGTAACCTCCGTCTCGAACGAGTCGCTCTCCTTTCTGAAGCGCTCGAGGACCTCTAGGTTATCGACCTTGCCGTCTTTTGAGGATTGTTCAATCTCTTGTCTAATTCTTCCATGGAGACACATTCCTTCAAAGCCGTAAAGATCTTCACTTGTAAAGGTTATGTGAACCGATCTGATCATGTCGCGCATCGATTCCGGTATAGTCTTCAAAAACTCCACTGTATAGAAGGGAGATCCTGCACCAACCACCCAGGTATTCCCTGACCAGCATTCTTCTCGAATTCTCGGGTATAGGACTCTGGGAAGCGCAAGAAAGACCGTCGGCTCAGGATCGGCATAGTGTCTACCATACATGCAGTGATAGCCATAGCATGTCGGATCTTGCTGCGGAAAGATTTTGCCTGGACGGAAAGAGACATCTAGCACCGACACAAGAATCTGATCGTACAGTTCAGAGGGCAAATCATGTATTCTCCGGATTAGACTGTCCGTATCTGCGGAGCCACCATGTACCTGGTCACCATCCATCGAGTCAGGAGCTGTAGTGGATCCACCCGTGTCCAAGGGTTTGGAATCGGCATCTTTAAAATATTCACGCTCCCTTTGGTCGTCCTCCGCATCGTTATAATACTCGGCATGATTTCTTTCCCAACCATTATCGCTTGCAGCTTCTCGGTCCCCCGCATGATCGTCATACTCGGTGTAAATTCTTTCCCAACTATCCTCGCTTGCAAGTTCTCCGTCCCATTGGTCGTCCTGCAAGACGTCACTCTCTTGATACCTCTGTGGGTAAGGATAGTCTTCATGAGTGTCGTATTTGTCCGAGTGTACCGAGCATTTGTAAGGAACATTGGCCATCGGAGGCACACAGTATGAGGCAAAGATTTCAAGGTATGTTTGACAACGAGGTAAGTTGACCAGAGTAAGCCTGCCCACAACATCCTCGTATGCACGGTCGGTAAGATTCTTCAGGAACGCCGTAAGTTTGTGCACATTTTCCTCTGGTAGGTTGACTAAGAACTGGATAATTTGGTCACGACGCTCTGCAGGAAACGAGAAACAGAGGCGCAGGAGATTCTTTGGATAGGTTCTTGGAGAAGCGTCAGCCGCATAGAGATCCAACTCGGTGTTTTCACGTTCTTCGTTCCACAACAATGGCAGAACCGCCAAGGAACTGTTCCCGGTCTCGGCATGATGTTCGGTCTGAGCCATAGGGTGTGTGCTTCCAATCTCTGAGTTGTAAGGGCTGAAGGAACCATCGTGATTCTCTGCGATATAGTGCTTCCGAATCTTTGACTTGGACCCTAGTTCAGGCCCTGATGCCATAGCGTTCTTTATTGGAATGTTGTTTGCAGCTAATCTGAAATTTGCTTTGTCTGAAGATTTCTTGGTTATAGATTTAGAAACGTTCGAACTAACGTTATTGTCATGGGAGCTTAGGTTTTGGACTTCCATTGTTGAAACGGACTGCTGTTCTAGAGATCTGATGGAACTGTTCAGCTCACTGTCGTATAATATCAAGGTGCTGTAATACGCACCTAGCTGTAGTCTTTGCAGGTAGGTCACGAGCTTGTTCAATATTTATCCACTGTCGGGTTACTTCGAAATGTGGATAGAATAACTATATATTGTATGAATGAAAACAAATAGAGTGCTCTCAAAGAAAGTTAAATAATCATAGAGACGAAAAGGAACAAACGACTCGAAATCTGAACGAGTCGACCGAATTTGAATTTAGAATATGTTGTAGAAGTGACAATGAACATATATTCTAGTCGCAATCAATTGCGATGAATTTAATCATTGATATAGCCACCGAATAACACATCAGAGTTATGTCTGTTGTTCTTAGACATGCTGCAGCGTCCCTGAAATAGTGAGCCAGATTCTACTCTGCCATTGGGTACCAGAAGCAGAGGCCTTGGTATCCGGGCCTACTCTGTTTTCGCCGCAATTAAAGATTGCTGCACTTACTAAGTCGATATACTGGTAAAGACATGATAGTCGGATGGCTGAGCTAAAGTACGTGTCCAATTATCAGGAACATGCCTGAAATAGCTCTGTACTGCCTTTCAGCGACAATACAGCTGTTGACCCGTCCACAAAACTGAGCATTGCCTTCGGTGCATCCTAACACTTGTAGTATGTAGGTGATACAGAACTTCTATAAGAGTAAAATGTCCGAGGAAAGATGGAAAGCAGTTATGTAGACCAAAGTGATCCTGTCTCGCCCCTTGCAAAAGGAAGATAGATATATATGAGAGTCCAGGAACAAAGCTTATGTGTACAATCCAAAGTATACGAGACCGAGGGTGACCACCAAACCTGGTGGCGAAGGACCGGCTTGCTCTTCACAGCCGCCGTGATTGCATACTATCACGGTGTTGCTGACACCTGACTGAGCATCTCCCCCCGCTGTGTATACTCTCGGATATTGTTGGACGCATGGCTTCTCCAGCAGGCAACTAAACTGGAAAACAAGAGCCATGTAGCGCAACGGCAGGAGAATCTTGCAATTCCTCTCCCAGGCTCCGCAAGACGAGGAGAAGCAACAGCCCATTTACATGGCTTACGGAACAAGAGCTCCTTTGTGATCTTGATGCTGAGCAGAAGAGTTAGAGTTTGTTGAGAGGACCGATAGTTTGCTAGCGGGACTCCTATTTGCTGCAACTCTGCTTTGTACTTTCGCCCTCCCAATTGTCCTGCACAAAGAGGTACACATGTGATCGTTCGAAGTCATCTGCAGTCTTCGTCGCAAGAAGATAGATTGCGCCATCATCGTGACATGACTGTGGTTTTATGAGCTAATCTCGATTTCACATGCAGCTAAGAAACGATCGTGGAGGGGCATGACGACCGCATTGCCTTCAGGTTAACCACTCCCAACTTGTAACTCTAAAACAGCACCATCAACACCCACCCACCCCCTTCTCCCCACCCCCACATAATGCCCACCCAACCCCCCACCACCTCCCCCCCCAAACCCACCACCACCCCCTCCCCCCACACCCCCGAAGCCCGCGCCGCCTTCACCGCCTCCCTAACCTCCGCCTCGCACCACCTCTCCAGCACCCTCACCACCCGCGCCACCGACCTGCACGCCAACACCCACGCCATCGCGAAACAAGAAGCCGATCTCAAAGCCCAAACCGGCGCGCTGGAGAAAGAGAGCCGGCGCTTCCAGAAGGAGGTGGAGGGCGCGCGCGGGAAGCTGAAGGAGCTGGGGGATATCCAGAATTGGGCCGAGGTGCTGGAGAGGGATTTGTTGGTTGTGGAGGAGGCGGTGAGGATGGGGGAGGAGGAGGAGGGGAGGGAGGGGAAGGGTGGGGGGAGGATGGGTGGGGGGAGGGAGAATGGGTGGCACTAGTGGGAGGGGGGGAGGTGGGAGGTCTTTCTTGGAGCATGAGGGGGGGTTTTGGATGATAATGATACCGTTTGTGGCGTCTTGGTGTGGCGGGGACATGCGCAACTATGTGTGGTGATTTATACTGCTTTTCAAATTCTGATGCTATGACGTACATTGGGGCATGAAATGATTTGTTTATAATTTAATTATATGTGCATATCCTAAACATCTAAGCAATCGACGGGGATTCTCATGATCGCCCAATCGAGGCGGCACCTGTCTCATGGCTGGAACTCAATGGAAGCAAGCTATCCTTCGTTTGCTGATATGAGCAATCATGGTGTCTGTGTTCCATCTGCCGAAATCCCCATCAAACCTCCTGCTAAACCTTTCATCCTCCGCCCCAGCAAATCTTCTTCGCTTGCTAGGCTGACCATACTTCTACTCCTCCGAGCAGAAGCGCGCCTCATTCTTGCTGTTTTGGTACGGCCTCTTGCTGAGTGCCGAGCAGCACTCCCAGTCTCCTTAACAGTACTCGAACTCATTTCTAGAGGGTTATCCTCATCGCCCGAACTTTCGGTGGGCAAACGGCGGTGATGCCGCGTGTGCTGCAACGCTTCGCCAGAGTTGAACATCGAAAAGCCGACACGATAGGTCGTAGGGCTTTCCGGCGGATAGTTTGCGTCAAAGATCTCCTCGATCCACCGAGCGCAGCGGGAGAGATGTTTCCAGCCCTCAGGAAACACAGAGACAAATTGGAGGAAGCCGTGGGATATTCCTGGTATAAGTGTGACTTCAACATGATCTTTCTCATCAAACTCCTCTTTAGCCTTGAAAAGGCCCAGCTCCTTCTTCTGCACGAAGTCGTTGTACTTTGCTTGCCGTAAACGGCCAGCAAAGATAACAGTATCATCTACGAGCGGATCTCGTTCGCCGGTCAGGAAGTATGTCTTGGGAAATTTAGCAAGTAAAGCCTCCGGGGCCAGCAATGGTGAAAGAAGAAAGTCGGTGCTAAAGTCTGGACGGTTGTGCGGACCGATGTAGAGAATAATCATGGCGCGCATCATTTCAGGGGTAAGGATTCGATCATTGAAGTACGAGATCATGGAAGACATGGCTAGCCGAGTCTTCATCGTCTTCGGTTTGGAAGAAGCTAGGCCAGCTGTCCGAAGAGCTACTGTAGAAGTGGGAGTCGAACCCGGCTCCCCTATGTTCGCCTTTTTCGCGTGGTCGGTGGTCGCAGCCCCAGACGCGGCTATTGTGGCAGCTTCTGATGTGGGCTTAAGAGGGTGGAACGTCTCTTCTTCGCCGTCTGATGGATGAGGGGTGTCGGGCGTGAGCTGATAATAGTCTTGGCTCTTCCTTCGTAAGACGTTCTTGTTAACCTTACGTGTGCGATGATCTTGAATAAGTGACATCTGTTCATCGGTCATCCAGTTGCCAATGTTCATATCCAGACCCGGATAAATCAATATAAGCCCTTCCGGCACTGGTAAAGTCTGTTGACCTAGCCATCGCTGGGAGCCGTAATTGGCAGATTGCAAGATCATCAAAATGACTCCAGTAGCGAGGTTTCCGCCAGCACTGTCTCCTGTTAGTATAATACGTGGTGACGAGTTTCCGGCTAGACCAAGACAGCGTCCTTGGGTAGCTATGAGCGTGTGATACACATCATAGCTCTCGTTAAGGGCGTAAGGGTATGGGTACTCAGGCGCCTTTTTATAGTCCAAACTAAGAACCGGTAATGCTGTCTTACCAGCCCACGTAAGGAGTTTATCATCATGGTGTCTCGGAGTCATTGCCACATACCCACCTCCAGGGATGTCTAAGACGATCTTAGTATGATTCTTGAGCGCCGACAACGGTCCGTCGAAATACAGCCATGCATTGACAGGCTCCTTGTATGAGGATTCGGCAGGTCTAGGAATACGGATAGCTCGCGGCGGATACCGAGTGAGCTTCGGCCTCATCAAACTTGTTAAAAGCGAGAGATATGGAGTCGTCCCCTTGTTCCAGGAAATCCTTAGATGATCCACAGTGAGCATCCCTCTAACCTTCCGGACCTTTTCATCTGCTTGTTCGGCAGCAATGAGATAGTGAACAGTAAATATGACCGAGGCCAAATCCCTTAGCCATTTCCTCCGGATTTTCATCGCCGTCCAAAAGCCCGCATCCAATGCAGTCATCACCCATGTTGCTCGGAAATACGATCTGGTATATAGGTTTGCAAGTGGTTCGGGGCTTTCGAGTCCAAACAATTTTGCAAAGTTTCGAGATAGGTACAGCCATAGGAGCGTTATTACCATGGTCTGCCACGCAGTGAGTTGCTTCGACAGGCGCCTGGACAGCCTACGTAGGATTGGAGGGCCATTCTTGTTGCCACTATCGAGTATTAGCATGCTTCCTTCAGGAGGGGTATTTGGAAAGCGCTAACCGCAAGAGATAGAGCGACCAAAAAGACACAACGGCAAACACCTGGATCTTCCTAAACTTGGTAGAAGGCCGGCCCAAGACGTGATCTGGATGTTCTGGTCAGAAAAAGGCGCAAGTAGTGGAATTAAGCATCAAAGGAGAATTATCTACCGATCATATTCAATCGCAAGCAATGCCCAGCAAGTTTGCCCAACCGGAGACTTCTTCAAGTCCAGTCTCGAGGTGAACAATCGACATGAAAAAAACAAGTCGAGTGTGTGAAGGAATGTGCAATGAGTTGTCGACAGTAGTCACACACTGCCTTGGGGGAGGCAGAGGCTACTGTCATGGCATAGGTGATGAGGATAAGGAGTGAATAAGAAATAAAATGATACGCGTGACATCAAGATGATGTGGTGACATTGAGAGGTGGTGGAATCTAGGAAGGAGTACATAGAGTAGTACGAATACAGCCTTGAAAGGCAGGATTGGCATGTGAAAGCTGACTCGGTATTCGGATCCCGCGCATTAAATTAAACCCCGAGAGAGCGGAGATTCTCCTGCTCTATGAAGACTTCATTCTTTTGTATATATTGTGATTGTTATTGTTAACCGTCAAGTACGTCTCTTGATAACAGCTTTTGCATTTGTTTTAACACGCTCAAGGTAGTCAATACTACTGCTGTGCTAATATCATTCTCAGCTGCTCGTCGGTTACATTAGAGTCTTGCCGGTTTTGTATTCAACAAGCGGAACGTCCATCTATATCTACCACGTTATTGCTTGGATTCCAGATGGAAATGAATCCGATTTTGCAAGAATATTACTGCTCTTCGTTTTCCTTTATCCAAAATTACGAAATGGCAGACAGGACCTTTTTCCAAGAATGTATTTCTTTATCCAAAGCAGCTTACGCTTCCGTATTGTGATGTGCATTATCACAGACTTAAAAGCGTTCATATCTTCGACCGCTTCCAACTTAGCTATCTTCACATCGTTCCGCTCTATTATACTGCTTTTACTCAGCGTCTACAGAATATGATCTGTTCCTGATCTACGGACTCCGACCTACCACGTACGCTTTTCCTCATCTATAATGTTGCGCGACGACTTCTATAAGGAAATGGACGATTACTACAAGGCGATCATTTGGTGGCGCAACAACGATCTCGGTCCATGCCGATCCTCCACATGCCCGGTCAAAGTCGCTCATCCAGCTGGGCGCTTTTGCCATAACCAATATGAGCGTACGGATAACCGTCACTTCGTTTTTGGGACTTGCATTCCGCCTCCAGAGATCTGGTGGGCATACGACAGACTTCGAGACGGCCGTGGCAGTAATGTTGATGCAGAAATTGTTGACGCCTTCCGCGACAATCACGTATTCCAGGGACGATCGTACGAAGGGCTTCCTACCGGTCCGGAATAGTAGAGTAAATACTACTAATCCTTCGAGATAAATTTGGCCTAAGGGCGGCTTCTCCGTTTTCAGTTCTAATATATAGCAGTTTGGAGCTCGAAGGATGTACTCGGCTGGCTGTTTGATAGGGATCAACCTTCGGCACCAGAGATATTACTGATAAGCTGGCCGTCAATCTTCCGCCGACTTTTATTATCTTCAGTTTGCTTCTATAAAATGTGTTCACTTCCTACTGTCCGACCATAGCAAGCAGGCTTCTTCTCATTCAAATTTATCACATGCTTTATTAAGAAATACATCTCAACTCACCGGCTCAAATGCATCCCGTAGGCTTCACTCATTCCTGTCAGCGACTGTCCATAGCGTTGTGATATTGTCACATGGGATCAATGAGGTCGATTTTACTCGGTCCTCGGCATGTTCAGTACGGTTTTCTGTCTTTTTTAACGTCTTTCCTTTAACATCATGGGTTCTTGCGTTGTTGCGGATGGCACAACCATTGACTGATCCCAAACAGTCATTCGCGGGTGCTGTTTGAGTTAGCGAAGCCTACCATAGTTGCCGACGCTGGTGGCAGCAAGATGAATATGCCCTTACTTAGTTAGCCCAATTCTTCTGGTCAGCAAAGGTAGTCCTACGGGTTAAAGCCTCGGCTTCTTACGGTGTCGAGGAAAGAACAGCACTTTATCAACACCACATCACCTTACAACCCGTTCTATCCATTCCCCCACCTCAGTCTCTACATTGCCATCAGCACATTTCTTCATACTGTAATTGTTCTTCAATAGCTTCTCAAGTGTACCCTTAGCAATCTGATATTCCCTAACTTATTGAATGGAAGGCATTTACAGTATATTCGTTGGCTTCTTTACCCGTCGTTTCCATCGACCTTAAATCGTTCAAGGAACTTGGCCTTGCCTCTCGTTCCCACGCCTCACAGGTACAGCTCTCAATCAGTACCCAATACGGCAGTATTTTTCCCAGATCTCGCCAATATTACCTTGTGCTTCCCAGGTTCAGTTCATTAAGGAAGTTTCAAGAGCTATATCAGCATCAAGCCAGGTCTGGACACCAAAATACCCACCGCCTTGGTAAGCGTATGGCAGATTGCTGCAAGAGTCAAATAGAGTTCTAACATGGTATCCTTCAGCTTCGAACTCTTGATTCGAGGGCCTACATCGTCCCTCAGATTGTTTTCTCCGGACGTTGCGCTCAACCATAACACCACACTATCGGTTAGTATACCAGCGTGACATTCCTGCCTTGGTTAATAGGTCTTTGCTGACTGCTTGGTCGGTTCTTCCAGCCGCCGCCATGCTATTCGAAGCGGAAAATCTTCTCAATACCGGCCGTGGGGCATATGATACTACGGGCCTGCCGAAACCGCAACCACCAAAAGCTCGTTGAGGAACACATGAAAAGCGAAGCTGGCGCCATCGATACACCCCAGACTATCAACTCGCCGTTAAATATAGAGACAGGTTGCAAGCATGAAACAACAAAAAAACAACATGATGACTTGGCGTATCTTACTGAGTAGTCCCAACTCTTCCACCCAGTAGAAACTTTCCGCTGCATGTATTGTACTTGCTCATACCCGCTGGAGTTCTCACAGACCAATCAAGTCCTCATACTCACCCAGTCTCGCCCATCGATACCTACAGGCTACAAACATGCCAGTGTCGACTCTGTCCTGTGCCTTCACACCCACAATACAAAACAGCTACTGTGCATGACAAATCTTGCCAACTTGAACGTGCTGTATGAGACGATAACCTAATGGAGTTATAACAAAACCGTAGGGGAAAGAGGAGTACATCCAACAGCCTCCTGTGGTTGAGAGAATGTACTCCGTAGGAAGTGTCCAGAACAAGACAACGACGCGGAGATAGGAGTTGCCGGAGGCCAATTAAGGTATCTTACTCTACTCCGCCACTCCGGGCCGACCTTTAGTAAGCTTAGAGTATTCTACTGATCACTGCGTCATCAATGTGGGGTTCTGAAATCTTTTCATCCTTCCCCTCGGTTCAATTCTCATATATTTAACAGTAGAAAGTATCCGCAACGAAAAGCACAACAGCATTCAGATTACACTCAAAGTCAATCTCTTCCGTACTTGATAAAATCTTCGTTAATATGTCACAACCAAAAGTGCTTATTGTTCTTACCTCTCAATCCAAGATAGGCAACACTGATAACCCCGCTGGATGGTATTTGGTATACATCCAATTCACACTATTCTGCTCCTTTAATCTGTCCATCGACGAAGAACCTGCTAATTGAGAATTACCTACAGCCCGAGTTTGCCCACCCTTACTATGCCCTAGCTCCCCATACTCAACTTACCGTCGCCTCACCCGCAGGCGGCGAAGCTCCCTTGAACCCAGGCTCAGTTGAAGCGTTCAAGGAGGACAAGGAGAGTATGAAATTCTTGAAGGAGCAGGAGTCACTATGGAAGAACACTGAAAAGCTGTCGAGCTTTACTGGAAAAGCCAAGGATTTTGACGCCATTTTCTTCGTTGGTGGTCATGGACGTAAGTTGTGCTTTGAAGTCTCTAGGAATTGCACGCGCTGACGATTTTGGTACAGCAATGTTTGACCTAGCCACCGACTCCACGTCCCACCAGGTGGTCCGCGAATTCAAAGAAGCAGGCAAAGTCATCTCCGCCGTCTGCCATGGCCCGGCCGCCCTCGCCAAAGTCAAACTCTCCGACGGCTCTTTCCTCATTAAAGACTCCCCAGTTACAGGCTTCTCCAACACCGAAGAGGACTTATCACAGATGTCGAGTGCAATGCCCTTTATGCTTGAGGATGAGCTGAACAAGAATAGTGGAGGGAAGTTCGAGAAGGCGAAGGATGATTGGGCTCCTCATGTTGTGACGGCGCAGGGAGGAAAACTGATTACGGGACAAAACCCTGCCAGTGCTGCCCCAATCGGCCAGGCTATTCTGAAGGCCATAGGGAAGTAGATGATACATCTCGGATAGGCTTCGTTCGAATCCTCTGTCGTGCTATAGTATCATACTCGTCCAGTCAAATACCGTCCTTACTGTTGGAATTTCAGGTGTGCACTTGGCTGGTAATCTCCGCCCTGTAGGGCCGGGGGCCGCTAGTAGAGTTTTCACCTTCCATCTCCTAGATGGACTCCTAGATGGACTACTGTTCAGCTTCAACCTACCTACTAAATGCCCCAATATGACCTCGTTTTCCAAAACTTACCCTCTGATGATCCATGTAAGCTGGCAAACAAGGATTTCGGAGTGCGAGCTTGGCAGGCTATTCGGCTGTCCTGAATCACAGGCAAAGAGCAAACTTCGAAGAATATCCTTGAACGGAGTTCAGTCTTTTCTTAGTACGGAGATTTGAAGAGTTAAACGATAGATGATGGTCGAGATGGTTGGTTGTAGTGGCTGGCGCCAGCAAACGCTGGCAATTTGTCTTTTTCTACTTCTCGCTTTGGTCTGATCTTTTATGTCGAACATATACCTTATCTTGATCGTATATCACACTTCAGTCATTGTATGAATCTACTTGCAATGGATAGGAAAAACTTCACCTTCTCAGTCGCTTTTTCATCAACAACAATCACATTCCTTCCTGTTTTCTTGAAAAATGTACTCGTCGCCCCAATTGCCTTTAACCGTTAGGCAGCAACCACGTTCCGTTCATAGCAAAGAACAGACATTCCATGAAGATGTAGTGACCACCTCGGAATTGGATCAGATTTGCAGCCCAAATTCAAAGGACTTCAAACTATATTTCTCTGCGGGAGATGTTGCATCCATCGCGACGGCTGCCAAATCAAATCCGCAAGTGCTCAGTCGCCTTCTCGACCACGGCAGAAATCTGTGCGGGGATCTTCATACTCAAATCGTAGATTTGCAAAAGTTCCTATCGATACGGAACAAGTATGGCCCAAACAACACCGTTTCCGAAAACCCGGCAAGTCACAATTCGCTACTGCTCCAAGCAATCAGATCCCAGCGTCCTGAAAATGTCAAGATACTATTGCAAGCAGAAGCAAATTCAAATGGTGTACCTTTGGAAAGTACATCTGCCAATACAGCTTCATTCCTACGCTTCGGACCATCGTTTGAAGACCCGTATGAAATGCCATGGTACAACCGAGAGGATGTACTTTTTGCAATTGGCTGCCGTCTTTCCAAAATACGTCAGAGGAGATAGAATATCGTTACGAGGACTGCACCGCTAGATTCTGGTCTGAAATTTCGTCCCGAAGCTTCAACGAGATTGACCATGGCGATACCATTCCAGCCGTGGTAGAGGCCGCTCAGGGACCGTCGGTGGAGATACTAGATCAAGTCTACGCAGCAAAGTCAGACTGTTCCTTTTGGTTGTCTGACCCACTAGAAATGCCCATTCCCGCAACCGTCTCGAGTCTAGCTGTTGCATCACCGCTGCACGCCGCCATCTGGGCTCGCCAGCCAAAGATTGTTACTTGCCTATTGTCGCTCGGGTGAGATTCGAATGCCATGCTCCTAGCGGCTGTAACTCGGTGCATCTCACCTGCAATGGCTGCGATCCTATTCTGTGATTGCTGGAACCGTGATGCATATCAACAGCTCCGAGATCATCCCCAGACACGCCTCGATCGGAGAACACCCATTTATGATGCCCCATCCCCATTCCCATCCTTCTCTATTTCCATTCAACCCCCCCACCACCACCCCTCCTTCCTATCCCGAACACCCTCCCAAACACCAAAACACCACTCCCAAAAAACCATCACTTACCCCTCTCCCTCTCCCACTCCCATCTCACGTCGAACAAACCCCCCCCCCCCCCCTCTCTCACACATTCATAATTAAAACCACACCACCACAGCGACACTTAAAAAAATCTCTAGTCTCTGAGAAACCGAAGTCGAAATATAGGTTACAGTAGATACGGGTGGTAGCTAGCTAGCTAGCTAGACAGAAAAAGAAGAAGAGAGAAAGGAAGAAAGAAAAGAGGCAAGGAAATAGGAGGAAAGGGATGGTGGAGGAGGAGGAGGAGGGAGGATATGGTTTTTCTTCTCGTCTGCAGCCGGGGGTTTTTTTTATATATATATAGGGGGTAGGCGAGGGTCGGTGGATGGGATCACAGTACAGTAGATTTATTTGTAGGAGATTAGACGTCACTGATACCGATTTACGTTCCGTAATGCCGGTTGAGGCCTCGACTTTTGTGCAGTAGCGAATACAGCGTTGTGAGGGGTAGTGTTTCGTGATACCTATACGGTTACTTTTCCACATCATCGCCGCTGGGTAGTCTAGAATTAGAAAAGTTCTAGATGGTTTTCTGAATTCTTCTCTTGAGATACGATTCCCATCTCCAACTCTAGAGAACCATATTCAACCCCACATAAAAGCGAATCTCATGCGCCAACGCCAATGCCAACGCCAACGCCAATGCTAGCTCCCCTCTTCTCGATACCAACCCTCTTCCTCTTCCCCAACGGCAGCTTAATCCCAGGCCCCAACCCTGTCCTCAACCCCCCAAACCTCATCCTCTTCCTCCTCGCCGCCCCGCCTCTCTCCTCCGCCCTCCCCACCCCCTCATCCACCCAGGCCATTCTCTCGATTTTAAAACTCATGCCATCATGGTCGCGGCCCCAGGCGCGGGATTTGACGCCGTGGGCGGCGGTCGAGGCGTAAGACTCGAGGGTGGGAAGGATGAGGAGGGTTAGGTGGAGGTCTTTGCCTATGGGAGGGATGATTGGTGAGGGAGGGGTGCACGACACGATCTCGGTTGTTCGTTTGTTCTTGGTGGCTGGTGTTGGTTTGGAGTCAGGAGCTATGTCTACGCAGAGCATGGACAGATCGATATCATCGCCCCAGTCGCCTCGGATCCAGCCGGCGTGGATAGCGGCGGCCAGGGGATCGCTGTCGTCGGTGTAGACGTCTGAGCCCCAGAGTGTGCGGCGGCGGCAGACGTCTTCTCGTTCGGTAGGCGTGAGGTAGTATCTTGAGACTCGGACGGTGAAGGTGCAATTTTCTTGGCCGTCAAATCGGGCCATGGGTTTTGGTGTACTTGTGTAGCCTAGTTTGTTGTGGTGGAAGTCGGTGGAACTGATGGAGGTAATTGAAGGACAATACAATGTGGAGCCGAGATGGTGACGTGGCAGATGACGGATACTGTCTAGCAAGGAATCGTTGTTGATGGTAGTCTTCGGCATACGAGGAGGTACAACAGGGGGAGCTGCGGAAAGCTTTGGCTGGGGAGTTCGACGATGTTTTTGGTCAAGTTGGTGATGATGATGATACGGTATTGGGTTTCCTTGTTCGTCAAGGCCGTGATTGTGAGGACTGGAAACATGAGTAACTCTCTTAGGTCAAACACAGAGAGGGACACACTGGTAATTGTTGGACTTGTTCCTCTTTATACCCCTGGAACTAATAATACCGGTAGAAGCTCGACCTTCTCTATCGACATCCAACTTAAGATCGTCTTCCTTCGACTTCTTTGGACGTTTAGTGTTCCTTGACCGAGCCCGAGGCTTGTTGAATTCGGTTAGATCACTTCGATTTCCAAAGGGGGTTCTTCGCTCAGGCTCGTGATTCCGAATAGGACTTCGTTGGGAAGGTGTGGAAGTTTCGCTACGCATTGGGCCAGCACTGCCTACACCACTCCCAATACCGATAAACATCCTAGCAAACTCACTCTTGATGCCGGGATCACTCGCGGGAGTACTAAGTTTGCCTTGGGCGCCTTGTACAGCTTGAGGCAACGGTGATACACGACCACCCCGTTTCTGGTTCTCCATAAACAAAGACAGCGAGCTCTTCTGTAGTTGATTCATTTCCTCTCCGGTTCTTGTTTGGTGGTCAACGCCGTCGATTGTCGAGGGCGCACCTAAATTTGCCGGAACAGAAGCGGTCCTAGGGTACATGTTGTCTTGCCTAGCATCCGCATTCTCAACGAAGCGGGTCTGCTGGTTGGCTGGAAATTGAGATGTGCCATTATGTTGTGACCCCACTGCTACGAGGCGCTCTTCACGCAGGCGTCGGAGGGATTCAGGCGAGAACGGTGACTGGCTGAGATTGGGAGGGACAGGTGGGTTGCGCTCCAGCACGCGGTTCAGGATAGACCCGGCTTGCAGACCAACACGATTGCTAGTAGCTTCGGTTTTTGTAGAAGATTTAGTTAGAAACGAGTAATTCGAGCCACTGAGTCGATCCTGTTTAGGGCTCGTGTGCGCCGACGTATTGGCGAGTTTTCTTTCTGGTGGTGGAACAGCCTCTGGCTCTGGCATAGCCCGCGACACGATATAATCACGGCGCGCTTGGCCAAAGGCAGTAGCGCGATAATTATCATCTGTATTCCCAAGGTATCTCTTGGCGCTTTGTAGCCGCCGAAGCTCGTCTATTTCCGACGTAGCCGAGTGCTGTTGCATCTTGTCCTGCACTTCAAGAGGAGAAGTGCTGTACCCGCTGGGTTGACTATTCGGGCGCTGCATTATTCTGCCTGCGCTTTGGTGTCGGCTGTGTGCATCTTTCCAATCCTGCCGCGAGCCGGTCTCTGACAAAGGTGAGTATCGAGGCGGCTGAGTAGATGGCGTCGCTCCGAAATTGGAGATTTCGGACACCGTAGCCTCTGCACTGGCCGTAGGACGCTGCGGTGATCCACCAGAGAATGCACGATGTGGCCGTGCCGTTACACCTTGCGTAGGTTTGTATCTCTCAGGAGAATGCGATTGCGAATTCCCAACACCATTGTGGTGAAGGCGGCTGGGTGATCTGGTGGGTATGGACGGTGATGCAGTAGTTGAGATGATCGTCGAAGGAGGATTCGAGTATGCTATAGTCTCGCGAGCCGATCTTCCTGGATCGGTCCCGAGCATCGACGAAATTGACATACTGCTTCCAGGGCGAGGGGCTGTCGACAATGCTGGAAGCTCGCGATTAGCAGAGAAAGGAGGAGGGGGCGGGGGCGGAGGCGGAGGTGGTCTATGCGACTGTGAGAGCTGAAGACCCTGTTGTGCGTGCAAAGTCTGTGGGGATGAGGGAGGCAGCATATGACGGCCATTGAAGGGTGGAGGGGGAGGAAGTGGTTGATCTAGGTGAATACGTGGTTATAGTCAGTCAGTGTGCAGAAATAGTATGTACACAGTGTCGCAAGCTTCAACGGTATGCTGTGACACAGTCTAGGTCGTGCAGTGAACTAGGTACCGATCTGTCGACTTGGAAAGCACGAACACTGGGCACTGCCGATGCGCTGCGGGGAAGGGTGCGCTTAAGAAGGGGGTAATCACGTACCTTCAAGCATCGTTGGCGAAGCAGGTCTGTTTATCATCTGTCTTGTTGGCTCTCCCTGAAGGTTCCGCAGCTGTGACGAATGTCCATAGCTGGAAGGTTGAGCAGAAGGTGGTGGTGGTGGTGGTGGTGGTGGTGGTAGGGTTTGCTGAGAAATGTTCGCAGAGTCCACATCTGAAACGGGTTTAATGCATGCGTCAGCAAGGAAGAGTCATCGGTACGCTAATGTGAAGATCCCGAGGATGACAGGGATGGAACGGGATGTGGGGAATCCTGGCAGATAGTACAGTATGAAGTAATCGAAGGCATGCGGAAGTCGGAGGAAGATGGAAGTCAAGGCTGAGCATGGAAGAATGAAAATCAGGCTGGATTGATAGCAGATGGGGTGTCGTGACTAGCAGTTCGTAACCCATACAAAGCGTGGCTAAGCAGTAACACAACACAAGCTTGGCAAGCAAAGTCCAAAAAAGAAGCGACCCTTGGTGATGATCCCTGGCTCTTCGAGCGTGAGACGGAGTAATGGAATGAAAGACACAATACGTTGATAACGCAAAACCACTTGGGGGGGATGTCCCATGGACAGAAGTCGCATCACCGCCTTCGATGATCAACGAAGGTATTGGATCAAATGACAGTGCAGCCGATAAGTATGTAAGAATCAATCGCAGATGGACACGCATGCATGAAGAGCGACAACAGAAGCTCTGACATTGCGGAGAGATATATTAAGACAAGAATTCTGGTAAATACTCGTATACCAAACAAATCACATACCTGACGATATCCTCGAGCCGTAACGGTCTATCGGTCCAGCATCAAAAGGCGTGACCGAGCCGTAACTATTCCGCCGCGGCTGTGCTATATTTGCAAAGTCGGAAGCGCCTGGGAAAAGGTTCGCGTTGAGCTGCGAATGAATGGGGAAGGTATATGGTCGAGTAGGGTTTGTCGGCGGACTCCTCTGATCCTCGTGCTCGTTTCGACGGCGGAAGAAGGGATCACCAGCAGGCGGTATCTCCGGTCTGTGCGTGGCAGGCTGTGGTGTGTATGGAGGAGGTGGTATTGGGGCGAATCGCGGATCATGGGAGGGTTGGCTTGATGGTGGCCTGCTGAAGGGATGTGGGGCTGAACGACGTTGGTCCATGGTCGAGCAGGAGCGCGATAAAGGGTGGCCGATGCGAGGGAATTCGATTCTATTGGAGAGAGTGGGAGGGTGGGATTCTCAGAGAAGAAACATCCTCAGGATCCGAGTGGCGAGTGGGCATGAATTTAGTGCGGAATATTCATTCCTGTATCATCATTTTATTCCATGGCAGTACTTCGGCGTATCTAGATGTGAGTTGGATGAAGAAGCAAAAAGAGACAGGATTGGGGGGATTGGGGAAGCCTGGGCTGGGGCACGCGGGAAGATGCGGGATCCCTGTTGTTGGTCCCCCTGTCACGACGTCACTTTCCCTGCCAATCTCCCGGGCAAGGATCTAGACCCAATTTGGTGTGGACGGCAATCCCAGGGAGTCGATATCGATATCGAGGTGGAAGTACGGAATATTCCGTACAGTACTCCGTACTCCATACAGTAAACTACATCGTCAATCTCCTTTTCCCTTCACAATATAGCCAACTCACTCGTCTGCTGCATGAGATGGCTGGCCATCGACGGCCTTGTGCACTTCAATCCTTCTGCCCCCGCAACTGTGCACGTGCCAGCTCTGGGCCTGGTCGTCGCCCAAGTCTCCGAGTCGCATCTATCTAGCAACACCGCTCTGCACATCAGGGATATGCTTCCTCTGCCAGGAAGCCCGTCGTCATCCTGGGCAATGTACAAGTCCAGACTGAAAGCTGCTTTGGACGGCGCAGACCCTCGGGTCTGCACTGCGTTCTGGTTGTTCGGTACGCTTCATTGTTCGCATCTACGTCGGGATACTGACACTCTCAAGGCTTGATCAACAACGTCCTCTACGTTGTCATACTCTCAGCAGCCCTCGATCTAGTCGGCCCAGAAATACCCAAGAGTGTCGTCCTTCTAGCAGACGTTTTACCCTCGTTTCTGATGAAACTCATTGCTCCTTATTTCATCCACGTCGTACCATATCCGATTCGCATAATCCTCCTAGTAACGATATCCACCGTTGGTATGCTGCTCATCGCCCTGACGCCGGAATACACCGACGGGGGCACCGTTTCCACCAAGATGGCCGGAGTGATATTGGCGAGTCTCAGCAGTGGAATGGGCGAGCTGAGCTTCCTGGGTATGACGCACTTCTACGGCCCCTTCAGCTTAGCTGCTTGGGGGAGTGGAACCGGGGCTGCTGGGCTTGTAGGAGCAGGGGCATATGCGGTTGCCACTACGTCGGTCGGGTTGAGCGTGAAGAGCACTCTCCTCGCTTCGTCGTTTCTGCCAGTAATCATGCTGGTTAGCTTCTTCGCGGTCCTGCCGCTGGAGCCTTTGAGGCGGAAGCACGCACGGGACACGTCCACGGTTCTCTTCGAGAACGAGGACGACGTAGATGGTGAAGGCGATTTGACTGCAGACCGTGAAGATGAAGGGCTTCTTGGTGATTCTCAGCACTCCACCGTTTCTCTCGCCAGCAAAAAGATGCATCAATCCTGGCAAGCAACCTTTGTCAACAACTTAAAACGTGCCCGCGGCCTCTTCTTCCCATAGTACGTCCCCATCCCAGCCTTCATCCATGCCGGCGAGAAACCCACCACTCTCTCCCCCTTCTCCTCACTAATCCCCGATTTCCCCCCTTAGCATGCTCCCCCTCCTCCTCGTCTACACCTCCGAATACACCATCAACCAATCCCTGCACCCCCTCCTTCTCTTCCCCCTCCCCACCACCCCCTTCACGCACTACCGCTCCTTCTACCCCACCTACGCCACCCTCTACCAGCTCGGCGTCTTCCTCTCCCGCTCCTCCCTTCCCCTTTTCCGCCTCCGCAACCTCTACCTCCCCGCCCTCCTCCAATGCGCCAACCTGCTCATCCTCCTCCTGCACGCCCTGTTTCCGTTTCTGCCAAACGTCTACGTCGTGTTCTGTATCGTGCTCTGGGAGGGCCTGTTGGGCGGGGCGGTGTATGTGAATACTTTTGCCGCGGTGGCGGAGGGCAGGGCGGGGGAGGAGAGGGAGTGGTGTCTTGGGGCCGTGAGTGTGAGCGATAGCGCGGGGATTTGCGTGGCCGGGGTGGTGGGGTTGGGGTTGGAGGGGGCGGTGTGTGCGTGGCAGGTTCGGAGGGGGAAGGATTGGTGCCGGCGGCTGTGAGGTGGGGGGGGGGGTTTGGGGAGGGGTGGAGTGAGGTTGTGGTTTGGTTCGAACAACTATTTGTCGTATATAGGAGAAATATGATCTAATCTATAAGAAGGCATGGCTGCATACCTTCGAAGCATAATATCTATAATTCGAGCACAATCATCACCTCCCCCTCGGAGCCATCTCCTGCTGCCCCATCGTCCCCTCCACCTCTTCCCCCTTTCCAACAACCACTTCCATCGCCTGCCCCAGAATGCCTAAGCCTTCCTCAATCTCCACCTCACTGATGATCAACGGCGGCACAAACCTCAACGTGTTAGTCCCGCACGTAATAACCAGCAACCCCCTCTCCCTCGCCGCCGTCACGATCGGTGTCGGATCTTGGGACAGCTGTAAGCCTAGGATGAGACCTCGTCCGCGGACTTCGGTGATGAGGGTTGGAAAGCGCCGTTGGAGAGTCGCGAAGCCGCGGCGGAAGATTTGTTCCTTTTCGAGGACTCCGCGTTGAAGCTCGGGCTCGGAGAGGCGAGAGAATATGTAATGCGCTAGGCGGCAGGCAAGGGGGTTGCCGCCGAAGGTGGTACCGTGGTCGCCTGTGACGACGCATTTGGCTACTTCTTCCGAGACGATTGTGGCGCCGATTGGGAAGCCGTTGCCGAGTGCTTTGGCTGTGGTGAGGATGTCGGGGTGGGCTGAAGGGGGGAGGATTTGGTGGGCCCATAGTTGGCCTGTTCTGGAGAGGCCGCATTGGATTTCGTCGTAGATGAGGACGGCGCCTACTTCGTTGCAGCGGTTTCGGAGGGTTTGGAGGAAGGAGGGCGTGGCAACGTTAACACCGCCTTCGCCTTGGATGGGTTCGACTATCACGCCGCACGTCTTTTCTGTAACCAATCCTTTGATAGCTGTTTCGTCATTGTAGGTCCCGTACTTGAAGCCGGGTATCATAGGCGAGAAAGGTTTCTGGTACTTCGGGTTTGGGGTCGCCGATAAAGCGCCCATGGTCCGGCCATGGAAGGAGCTGTTAAAGGAAACGATCTCATGCTGTTCACCTGATGGCTGCCGTACTTTGCCGACTTTACGGGCGAATTTGATGGCGGCTTCATTGGCTTCGCTGCCAGAGTTGCAGACGAAGACTTTGGATGCCTTGTGCATGGAACCTGAGGCTTGCGTTTTGATAACGATTAGTTTTGAGAGTTCGCCTGTCCAGGGATTATGGTAAAGATTCGAGGTGTGTACTAGTGTCCGCGCCTGCGTGTTCAATTCTCAGTACGGTATATAGCTTTGCCAGATCTGATGGTCTGACTTGCTGTGCTATCAATTTGCTCGTCTCTGGATCACAATGGCCCAGTGCATTGACAGCGATGCCAGCTGTGAAATCTAAATACCGACGGTTCTCAATGTCCCATAGATAGCACCCCTCTCCTTTGACCATCATCGGTGGCGGACGAACGTATGTGGCTACCATGTAGGGGGTGTGTTGGCCAACTATCGCTGCGGTCGGGGAGTCTGAAGGAGGGTCAGGAGCGGGTAAGGAGGCTTCTTTCTGAAGCCCGTCAGCATGAATGCAATCTCACTGTATACCGGACGAGCTCACGGAAATGTCATGTCGGCTTTCACGTGGGGGACTTGAGGTGGGGACAGCCATGGCGGTGGCATTGCGTCTGGACGGTTTTGCTCCAACGGCGGAGATGCAAGCAGCACCATTAAGGCATGAAACCGCACGTCGAGTAGCTGTTTGTAAAGCCATTCTACAACGATATCGGGGTGTGATAGCAAGTCGGTGGAGAAAGGTAGTCCCTCGGCTACACAAAAGCAAATGTTGAGATTTGGGAATGTGTGAGTCTTATCGATTAGAGACCGCACTAGTCTACATTCGGAGAGTCCGGATCCATCGCCTCTTTGTTTTTGGTTGGTTCTGCGATGCACGTGATGCTCAGGGCCTATCCTAATCGAGTTAGTCAGGGGTAATCTGTTGGTTTAGTTAGGTGAAGGTGAATCTACACACTTACCTTACACGACTACGCAAGCGAAAGGCTGAAGTGAAGAATGCTCGTCGGCAAAAAGAGCCCGTAGAATACTCTAGTACGGAACAAGGTAGTCCCCGCTTTTCCGCCTAGTGTTCCGAGCAGGGGGGATGCACATGTATGACGCCATAGCCCAACAGTCACCGCCCACCCACGCCACCTTATTTACCTATTCAACCCCGAACCGAACAGAACTACGTCAACACACATCTGACAGCTGATCCCCCCCCAACAGTCACGGCTGTCAGTCGAACATATATATAAAGTTCTAATGTCCTGCGGTTTGTCGTTTTTCTTAACTTTCTTCACATTCTATTCATCACTTCGACCACCTTGATACCGTACACAGCTACCCCTTGCTGTACCTTGTGTAGATTGACATTTTGTAGCTTGTCGCGCATACCATTATGTCGGCTACTGAGGCGGAGAAGACTGTTCAGAACGAGGAGTCGAAAAGTGAGGAAGCATCAGAAACATCGCCCAAGCCTACACGAGAGGATGGAAAAATTGAGCTCCAAGAATCGGATTGCTACGACCAGCTCGGTTTTGGTTTCCCCCTCTGGAAAAGATGGACCATTCTGACCGTCATTTTCTGGGTTCAAATGTCCATGAACTTCAATGCGAGCGTGTACGCAAACGGCATCATCCCCTTATCCGAACAGTTTCATATCAGCAAGCAAGCGGCGAGGGTGGGACAGATGGTATTCTTGGTCGCATACGCCTTCGGAAGTGAATTGTGGGCGCCCTGGAGTGAAGAGCTGGGACGGTGGCCGGTTCTCCAGCTCAGTTTGTTCTTCGTCAACATTTGGCAAATACCTGCCGCACTCGCCCCGAATTTTGGAACTATCGTCGTGGCCCGTTTCCTTGGTGGCATCTCTTCTGCCGGTGGCTCTGTGACACTAGGCATGGTGGCCGACATGTGGGAGGCTGATGACCAGCAGTATGCCGTGGCCTATGTAGTACTTTCCTCGGTCGGTGGCTCAGTGCTTGGTCCAATCGTTGGAGGTTTTATCGAAACGTATCTCTCGTGGCACTGGATCTTCTGGATTCAACTCATCTTTGGAGCCGCCGTTCAGGCTGCGCATTTTTTTTTGGTACCGGAGACTAGAGCTACCATCATGCTTGATAAGATAGCAAAGAAGAAGCGCAAGGCAGGAGAGACAAACATCTACGGTCCAAACGAGCTCAAAGAGCATCGGATGTCAATGAAGGAGGTGCTGATCATCTGGTATCGACCTTTTGAGATGTTTATCCGCGAGCCGATCGTGCTTTGTCTATCTCTACTCAGTGGTTTCAGCGACGCCTTGATCTTCACCTTCCTAGAGTCGTACGCCCCCGTTTTTAAACAATGGAACTTCAATACCTACCAGACTGGCCTTGCGTTTCTACCCATCGCCATCGGATACTTTATTGCCTATTTCTCCTTTTTCCCCTTTATTCATCGGCACCGGGCGATCCGACGCAAAGATCCAGATGCTCTTCAGCCGGAAGCGCGATTATATTGGCTTCTGTGGACCGCCCCGCTAGAGACTATTGGGCTTTTTGGATTTGCCTGGACAAGCCTGGGCCCGCCTCAAGTCCACTGGATAGCGCCTCTGATTTTTTCGGCTCTAGTAGGAATAGCCAATGTGAGTGCATCTGGTCTTCCTGTGTCACTCCAAAGAAGCAAAAGCTGATGCTGACGACACGTCCTTGCAGTACTGCATTTACATGGCTACAATCGATTATATGATTGCCAGTTACGGGCCATACTCCGCATCAGCCACTGGCGGCAACGCCTTGGCAAGGGATTTTCTCGCCGGTATCGCTGCCATGTACTCGACACCATTCTACAGCCTCCACATCAAACATAAACTTGAAATTCCCACCACCATCCTTGCTATTCTCGCCTTCCTTGTCACCATCCCAATCTTTATCTTTTACTGGAAAGGCCCCGCCGTCCGAGAGAGGTCGAAATTCGCCCAGACGCTCGCTAGTGATAAGAAAGCCCGAGGCGGTCGTTCTGTCGCCACGGAAGGGGACAAAGCTGATGCGAATAATATGGAGAAAGTGTAGAGAGGCAGATTCTTCTTTCATTGGGGGTCGAGTCCATGAAACACTTCCCCCCTGCGCTATTGGCAAACCTCGGGTTCTGGATAGGATTCATCCAGAGCTTTCAATCACCAATCATGATTACGCCCCTGAAGGACGCTTAGGGAAAATCTTACCCTAGACCAGGCGAGAGGACGATCATGTGTTATGTGTGGATGGCTGAAAAGCACAACAATCTCTCAACATTCCTTATCGAGATAACTCACAGCGAAACGGATATATAGCATTACAAAGGGATTTTCCTTCTGGCATGTAGACTAGAATAAGAACACATAGAAACGAGGGTTCAACGGCCGAGACAACAATTCAATGCATCACCACGACCTGACAGCTTTGCACGAATCTCTTTTGTTGTTTTCTCGCGTCCAAAGCTGAGTGTTTGCTGTTGAAACCCACGTATCCTTAACAATCGCCAGCTGCAGTGCATGCCAATAAAGCATTCTATGTATGGCCGTGCATGTCGTCTAACCGCCTCCACCATTCCATTTCCAACATCGTTGACTCCCACGTGTTCCCCTAGGTATTACAGTAGGATATACATACTTCGGTTCATAACCCCGTATTCCCGCTCACGCTCAATTTGGGAATTTTCCGGCGTTTCGACCGGTCGGTTTTTATTCGAGTTGGCGTGGCTGTGTGGGCCATATGGGGTAGGGTGAGGAATCCTTGAAACATGGGGGTTTTGGCTTCAATTGGTGGGGGATTTTGTTGGGAGAGAAATGCTGTCGAGGAGGGATGGGATGGGATGAGCGGTGAGGCTGGGGTTGAGTGGTGGAATGGAATGCACGATTTTCGAGGATGTGGGTGTGGGAGATGTGGGTGGTTTGTGAGGTGGTGTTGGTCAGGAAGGGTGTGGACTGCGGTTGGGTTGTACATGATGGCTGGCTTGGGAGATGGTGTTTGGAGCGCTTTTGACGCTTCGACGAGGGCCGGCAGCAGGAGTTAAGGGGGCTTTTTGTTGTTGTTTTTCCAGTTGTGCTGCTGCTGTGGCCGCTTTGGCTTCTTCTCTTCCTGGTTTCTTTGCTCATTGCTCACGGTCAAACGACTCATTTTCATTCTGGCTCAATCAGCAATATTAACAACGAATTAGAACGCGGGCAAAAATCGAATCGGCACGGTTTCAAGTCTTCGGTAACAGTGCAGTCACAATGCCGACGCATCGTAAAAGATGAACATGAGGTCATTGTTGAAAGAGGAGGTCAAGCAGAAGCGTACATTCAGAAAGAGCGAGAAGGAAACAAGTGAAAAGTAACGTCCTTGGTACTGAAGAGAGAATGACAAGCAGGGAAGGAGTATGTGTTGCAGGTAGTCGTCAACGTTCTTCTTAAGACGTATCAATCGTGAATGAAGAAACACTACTAGTACATACTGAAACCCGAAAAACCCGATTTTCCCGGCCACTCGACAGCGACGTAGGCTGACACTGTTATAAATCAATCTGGTGAAAGCTGATATATGTCTGGGGACTGCAAAAAAGGTTCAGTGGGATTCTCACGGTGTCAAGAGGGGTGGAAAGTCGCTTCTAAAATGGGTTTCCTGGGGGGCGAGAAAACCATGTTGAATCCCTCAATTTTATCCCCAGCATTCCAACGTTTGAGGAGCGGCAAACCACTCACAGTTCTGGCGTTGCAAGCAGAAGGGTCGACGGCCAGTGCACTCTAGCGAGGACGGAGATCTCTTCGCAGAGGGTCCCCTCAAAGTCGCAGAGCTATTAGCAGCGATAGTCCGAGCAAAGACAATAGCAATGATTAGAATTTCCCGTTACTGCTCACTACTAGGGACTTCCAAATTGTTGAAGACGACCTTCTTCGTCACAACCAAAGTCCGCAACACTTCCCGGTCGACGTAACCCTCATCTTCACCCTGAGCTCTCGCGCATGCCCTCCCGCAAAGATTAGGGTTTCCGTGGTGAGTGGATATATCTCGGGGACACTGATACACCTTCTCCGTCTCCCAAGAAGGATGATATGTGCGCTCGGTATTTCCGTCCACGACGGCATCATAGCCCGCATCTACCCCTTCCCCTTTTCTCTCGTCGACCGAATACTGGACGCTCACTGCGCGCAAATAGCCTTTCTCCTTGAGCCATGTGTTCAGCGGCTGAATATTAAAATAGTCCGCTTCTACTTGCAAGGCACGGTATAGGGCGTGGTCGAAGCCGTTTTCGTTATAGAACACAGGAAGCACGACATTACGCCGCATGTAGCGAAGAAGATGCTCGAAGAGGTCAGGATCCGCGTCGACGAAGTAGGAGCCATCGCTGGAGCGGGATGATGAGAATCTGTCGGAGATGATGCCTGCGAGCGTTGTGGATCCGGCGATAAGGGTTGAGGCGCGGGTGGTGAAACGGCGTTCGCCGACCTGGAGTTCGATGAGAGCGGAAGACGATGTGGCGGAGGGAGTTGAAGACGATGGCGCGGAGGGAGCTGAGGTCATGGTGGATTTTTCTAATAGTGACGACACTGGGGGGAGGTTGAGATGGTGGTTTGGCCTGTGGCGTGGTTTTATATAGACGGAGTGCTTTATAGCAACTTGACGCATCCATATCGCGGAAGTGCGGCTGGTCTCCGTCAAGATTTCCTGAGACAATGAGATCTTTGTCCTGTATGAGCATCGTTCCGTGTACTATCGGTTTTGTGCTGGCGACACATAACCTTGGGAGTCATTCTGGTCATCTATGTTGTCTTCGCCTTCTTTTATATTTATATTAATTGAAAGCCCAGCTTCCAGCATCCGCCGTACGTTTCTCAGGCCTTCTTCCTTTGAGCTTTTGCCTTCCGCATTCCTTAGGGAAAGCGCACGCGCGATTATGCTTTTCAGGATCTGCTCCACTTTCTCAGTCGGTCCCAAGGATTATTTCGGACCGTGTCAAGTACATCAGTGGTGTCATTCATTCCTTGCCTGCTTTATAGCAATATCGTCCCTAAGTCGTGAATAAAAATTGGGCGGGAATCTGTTTCGAGAAGCTGCTTCCATTTCAAGCGAGCTTTGACCAGGGAACCTCGAACGTTGAGTACCTATATTAACACCCTAGGCCAATTGATCTGCCTATGCAAGTATCGTGCCATGTGGACGTAAGGTGAACAGACCGCTCAGGTTTGGCTTGGGTGCAATAGAGCTATGCTTTTGATCAGACTTTGGACAGGAGAAACTCAGCCTGATTGGTCTTATGAATGCTTCTGGGTTAACGAGATGTCAATTGTTAATGCAGCACTCCTACTTATAACGGCGAGCGCGACGGCTCTGCTCGAAGCTAATTAAATATAAGGGAATTAGGGAATTAACGCGAACGAGGAAGAAAAAGAATGGAATAAGAAAGCTTGGTATTAGACCGCGAATCAGCCAACTGTATCAAGAAAATTGTCAGTTACATATATTGTACTACCCCAACAAGAGGAGTCCCGTTTCAGCTTCATGGCAAAGTCAAAGGTTGACACTCGCTGCTCGCAGCGAGTGCGATGACATAATCTTCATCTTACCGAGATCTTTGATTTCATTTCTAGCGCTCTCAGGTTATAGAGAACGCATAAGGAAGACGTGGGTGGTCAAGCCATGGAAGCCGCTGAGTCGCCATCCAGCTAAGGTGCGTAACCCTAAGACGGGAAGTGCCGCAACTTCCGTCCTTTGATTTTGCGATTGGCGAAGCAAATCGACCTCAATTTTTTTGGTGCATGGTGCACAGCTTTTTTGGCAAATCCCAAGTAAGATCCCAATATGCAGCTAACAGTCCCATGATGGATCTCCACGTGCAATTGACGGCTGAGGTGTATCATCAACCCAGGCCTGACTGGCTGCTGACAAGCGAAATGAAGCAAGAGGCAAAGGCGATTCGCTCCTTCAGTTCTTCAGCCTCTCCTACCTTATTGGGTTTCGTCGCAGAGACTCCTCGTTGAAAGCCTAGAGATCGTTCTACGGTGCAGGGTGCCTGAGGCTCAGGAACATATATCTATGGCCTCGGCAGGAAACCCAAGCCAGAAGTTGAATGGCTAAAGAACATCCCCTGATGACTGATCATTATATAGAAAAATAAGAACAGATGAAAGCTACCGCTGCACTATTGCACACCGATAGGAGCCATACAAGAGATTGAGCGACACAGAAGAGCCTGGCCAGGCCGTTCTACAGTAAGGTACTCACTGTCTCAGCGCAGTATTCGGATGCAGGGCTGAGGCACTGCTGTCACTACCGTACCATATCCAGACGCTAAACAATGCGAGGACGGCGAGCTACAGTACGAGTACCTGCTACCAGCCTGCCGACCTAAAAGCCAACATGTATCATGTATGCGACGAGATTTCTTACATTAATTTGTCTTAGCCTAAATACTACTGTACTACGTACATGAAGTGGGTATATCCCGTGGACGCCTATATTTTGGCAAAAAGGCACAGTTGTACCATACAAGGTTCGTGCAGCCCACTTCAGCACGCACTTTGCACGGAATGCTGACTCCGTAATCAGATGGCAAGATTCAAAGTCCTCTGCGGCACGACAACGCAGTGTGGCTCATCTTACTGCCTTTTGGACGTACTTTAGCTACTCCGTATGCGCCAATTTTTTACCTTATCTCGGGAATAAGCACTAAGGGATTACTTGCATTTCGATTCCCAATCCCATGGCTTGTTGCTTCTTCACAAATCCAACGAGCCAACATCCTCCGCCGAAGATAGTTCACGTGGGAAATGGATCCGTCTTCTAAACCTGTAGGACATCCACCACCTGGGGCGCATTCGAATTTCGTCAATCCAGTGTCTCTAAGAACTCCTGTCATTACTGTCAACTCTGTATTTCTCGTCTTGGCGACCTTGGCGGTTGTGGTGAGGTTGTATGCGAAAGGGTTCGTAACTCGAGCGGCAGGGTGGGACGACTGTACGTTTGAAGAAGTGGACGCGAAAATCAAGTGCTGACAATTCTAGATGTTTGTATTCTTGCGCTGGTAAATCTTTTCCACGGACTCTGTTCAACAATGTCGGTGGCTCATAGATGCTCATCCAGTTGGGTTCGGCAGCACGCTCTGGTCTCACATACTTTGGTAATTCCAACCTGTACATCGAGAATGGCAATAGACAGTAGTTGACCACTTATCAGCGGTAAACCATAACTTCGGAAGGCACCTATGGGACATTCGAGCCAGCAGTCTGACGCCACAGACTTGTCATGTAGTTCTTCCGCCATGAAGCAAATGCGCATTCTCTGACTTCCTGCTTCCCCAGGTATTCAAAGCGATTAGCTTGCTTTACGGACCAGTCATTTTCCTTGTAAAATTATCGCTGCTGCTGCTCTACTACCGTCTTTTCAGTCGCAACAAGACGATGAGATATCTGATCTACACCGGGATAGCCTTTCAAGCATTGTTCTATCTCGCCAGCGTCGGGTTCTATTCTGAAGCCGAAGCTCTGTGCGTTTCCAGTGCCAGCGCTCAGACAAAGTTCTACACTCGAGAGTGGACCTTCACCATCGTCTCGGGGGTCATCAATGTGTTGACCGACTTTTACGTCTTGATATTGCCCATAGCGACGGTCTGGAGTTTGCAGCTTACCTCGCGGCAAAAGATTGGAATCATTGGTATTTTCCTGACCGGGTTATTGTAAGTCGGGACCAATAGAAGATTTGCTCATCTGCCGTACCTAACTATCGAGGATAGCGCAACTATCACCAGCCTGGTCCGCCTGATAGTCTCTTCTCTGCGGCTCCACAGCCCCGATACCCTCTGGACAGCAGCACTAGTCACAATGATGAGGTGAGCAACCTTTCTGCCCTCTGTCCAAAGCCCCCAGAAGCCTGATTCTTCCAGTTGCGTCGAAATGAATGTCGGTATTGTCTGCGGCTGTCTTCCAGCCGTGCCGGCCCTATTCAAAAAGCACAAAGCTACATCAAAGTCCCTCGGCTACACCCCCGGCCGGAACTTTGGCAGCAGCGCCGACGGCTCAGGCTTCAAATCACCAAGGAAGCCTTCGACGTTCAAGTCTTTCCATGGCACAAATGTCAACGATGATGATTATGTTGAGTTGGTGGAGATGCCGAAAGGGGGTCTAGGCGCGTCAAGGGCGAAGTAGCCGTGTAACGGGACGCTTGTAGGTTATGATGGTTTGCACACATGGGGCTGGGAGTACGGGTGGTATACCTAAGCTTGTACCTGGTGGCGTTTGGCTCTTGACGGTGACGATCTTGTAGCATATCGAGCTTTTTTCCTTTGCCCCCTTCTCTTCTTTGTTGTGTTAATACGGCACTGTTCAGGTATATACGAAGACAATGAAGATAACACACGAAGCAAGATCCTCTACAGGTCTCCCGTCCGTTCCATTCTCCCCCTAAGCTAATACCGTGTCCCTCTCTTCCGCCATTCCCTCTTATCACCGCCACTCCACCTCTCTCCCCACTACCATCCACATTCCCTCAAAGCCCTTGGCGCGCACCACTCAGCACTTTGTCAGCAACTCTGCCCCATGATACTCTCTCGTCACGATCCCCATCCTCCCCCTTCCACCCATAAACCCACCGACCCCTCTCTTTCTCCCTACGCTTTCCCATATCACCCTTTTTCCCCACGCACCAACTTCCCCACTTGTTACCTTCCGCCCTCATTTCCCCGCCATAGCTAGGCGTACTAACGTCCGGGGAATTTATACCAGTTGTTAGAATATGGCCGGATGTTGGGGCGGCCCTGAGAAGGATGTGAGACATAGCTCGCAGTGTGGAGTTATCCGTATGCTGCTGTTGGTGTGGCTTCTAATTGTACTGTGAGGCTTGGTGCTCTTTTGGGCTTTTAATTGTCCGTCGGAGGGACTGCGGAGTTTATACGGAGGAGAGTGATTTTTGTTTTCCATTATGGGAAGGTCCTGCCGGCTGTCGAAGGCGGCTAGTGAGGATGACGGGATGATGTAATAGCGCATCTCTAGGGTTTCGTTCTTTGATGGTTTGATGGTTCACTTTACAGAGACCACCAACCTTTACAAGCAGTCGTTGTCGATTGATCATAGACGCCGTAAAGACCACATCTTATTCCTATAGCGAAACTATGTTCTCATCTTCTCGACAAGCCCTCCGGAGCCCATCTGTGCGCCGCTTCCTATCCTCAGGCGCACGCCTCCGCGCCGGCCCTCCATTCGCTTCCGGTCCCGCACCACCACGCCTCCCAAAGCAAGATCAAGAGCTCTACGAACAACTCCAGCGGTCGTCAACCGGCGCCTTCAGCACTCCCAAAGGCTCTGTCGTCATCAATCAATCACCTGCATCATCGTCCTCACAAACGTCCTCATCACAGGTTAATCAACCGTCGCATATTGAGTCCGCCTCACTCTCGGACAGAGATCGAGAGCTCGCTGCTATCAATGCTAGAGTCACAGCTACTGGTGATGGAGAGGAATTGCATGCCGATGTTAGGAGAGGAGCAAAACCGGAGTTCGAGGGTGAGCGGGATCCGAAGACGGGAGAGTCTGGGGGGCCGAAGAATGAGCCTTTGAGATGGGGCGGAAATGTAGATTGGAGTTATAACGGAAGGGTTACGGATTTCTGAGTGGATATCGCATTATAAGGGCGTGTCGGAAGCTGTGGCGGATTGGCGTTGCATCTCTCAGCCTGGGAGGAGAATTGGTTAATCAGGACAATGGTGTTGAGGATTCCATGGTGTATTAGAACGGTAGTGTACCAAGCCTCTGTTGAACGTCTTAGAAACAAATTGTTCCGATCCCCAAACGAAGAAAGTTCTCCATAGAAGTGGCCTATCTCGACCACAAACCCCACTGGTGTGATCAACTCAGGCCCTAGAGCACCGGAACTGACGTCCAGGGCGGCTGCTGCGGAGTTGTCCCTTCGCTACAAACATCCCTTCGTGATAAACATTAAACTTGGCTTGTTTTTCAATGCCCCCCCGCACAAGGACAATATTCAAGCCTTCCACAATGTCGCCCAAAACCAGGAGCGTTATGTGCTGTCCCGGCTGATTGCGTATTCCTAAAGATGCTCCACCGTTATAACACCGAAATGGGTCAAGAGGCCACCACTGTTCGTCGTGCCTGTGACTTTCAAACTCAACCCAGTCTTGGACTCGATCGAGGAGCAGGAATATGGAATCCCGGTCTAGAAAGCTTGGTAGCCATATCTCTAGCCTGGTACTGGAGTTGGGGACGTTGATGCTGATGTGTGTTATAGGTACGCCGGTACTTGTGTTGGCTTTAACTGGGTTGGATTTGGAGAACAGCGGTGTGGTGTTCAGAGTCTGCAAGCCGGGAAAGTTTGTAGTGAGGTTCAATTGAACGGCAGCTGGCGCGGCTGCAGACAGCATGGCGGAGTGAAAAGGGATCAGGAGGCAAAAGACTAAGGGAAACATCGTTGAGTGTTGTACAACTGCAGAGATAATTCTAATGGGACGAAACAATCAGGACAATAGATATAGAATATGGATCACAGTCGTAAAAGACCAAGGTGGGCTGCTCGGAGAGATTGATTTGTTCCGCAACATGTTCAAAATCCGAGCTTGACCTTATATGTTTCTTGAAGTTTGGAGCGATAGTCATCTTTGCGGGTGTACTGATATCTCTGAGGTATGCGATACGAGGTGATGCTTTAAAGTATTGGAAATGGCCACCGTACAGCCTTAAGGGCCAACGTAGCTTATTATATAAGCATTTATATCTATCATATATTTACCTTATAATCATTCTATTCCCTATATCACTATGTCAGCTCAAAAACGCGGTCGTGAGATCAGTTCAGCCACTCGAGCAGCTATTGCCTACGCTCGATATCAGGATCGATCACCTTTACGCGTCATACAGGCTCGCACCGAAGTTTCTTTGACATCAATATCAAATATCAGCAATCATGCTTGCAAACAGGCTAAAATTCATGAAACAGAGCCTTTTCGCGAGGAAAACGTTGCTCCTGGGTCGCGTTCTGGAAGGCCTTCATTGTTATGCCAGGAGCAAATTGATATAATGATCAAACTAGTCACATCTAGCTATGAATGGCGACGCAGATCCTGGGTCACGATTGCACGCGAATGTGAAGTATTAGCCTCACGATCTACAATAGAGAGGGCCTTCAAGGAAGTCGGATACGGTCGTTATTCACCTCGTCAAAAGCCCTATCTTACCGTGACCATGAAAACGAAGCGTTTAGACTGGTGTAGAGATAAAGAGTTCTGGGATGTAATATCGGGGCAGAGATGGGGTAGAGTCATCTATACGGATGAAACGTCAGTCAAATTAGGGGAATTGCGAAGCCTTATACACGTTACACGAACCAAAGAAGAAGAGTGGGAGCCAGATTGCTGTGAGAAGGCCTTTTCCGGATATACAACGTTCATGTTTTGGGGTTCTATAGCTCTGAATTGGAAGGGCCCTTGTTACATCTATCAGCCCGAGGATAAAAAGGATCGCGAAGCCTCTATCTCAGCTCTTGCTGCCGAGGATCTACTACGACGCCCTATAGAACAGGCAGCTCATGCAGAGAAGAAGGCGAATTGTCTGCAACAAGGCTTGAAGGCTCCCTCGTTCAGATTCTCGCCGTGCTGTCGTTCCAAAAGGGGAGGGATTGACTGGTATAGATACAACAGATGCGTCTTGCGACCCTTACTATTACCTGCCTATCATCGATTTCAGGCCACTCACTGCTCTATGAGCACTACTCTATTAATGCAGGATGGAGTCTCCTGTCATACCTCTCAATGGCAAAAACCTCTATTTGCGGAGCAGAACATCGTGATTCTGAATTGGCCAGGCAACAGTCTCGATCTGAATCCTATCGAACACGTCTGAAATCTGCTCAAGAATCGTGTAGCTAACCGAAGGCCTTTCATAAAAGGTAGAGCTGAATTAGAACATGCTTGGATGGATGAATGGGACAAGCTCGATATAGAAAAGAATATTAATCCTTTTATATTGAATCAGAAGCATCGGGTTGCTCAAGTCATCGTTAAACAGGGCGGCAATAACTTTCACGGATAGATATATATTATAATTCGAATCATCTAATGTCTCTATATATATTTGACGTTATTACTCGTATATGTTAATATTTGCATCTTTTGTTGATGTTCGTGTATAGTGCAATTGCGGTACGGTGGCCATTTCCAATACTTTAAAGCATCACCTCGTATGCGGTATGCGATTCCCGAAGTATCCCCATCTTTAAGGGAATTCGAAAACAGATGAGAGTACTCGTACTCGTAGATGAGAAAATTGCACCAGGAGCAAGCACTAAAGCAGGTAGTATCTTTCCAATTTTTCAATGATGACCACAAAAATTGCGGTGAAGGATCATCCTGTAGTTCCAACATTCAGCCCTATCCGTTATTCTATGATGACTCTCGTCATGGAATGGTCGATCAGTTATTCCGTACATTTCCTTTGTACATATACTAAGTAGAAATCCCACATTCTTTACTCTCCTAATCTACGTCAATTTACCAGTTTCGAATATGGATGCGATCAAGAACACATTTGCGCAATGCAAGCGGGAAGGACGCTCAGCTTTAGTCACGTATGTGACCGCCGGTTATCCTACCCCAGATGAAACGGTGGAAATCATGTTAGCGATGGAGGCAGGTGGCTCCGGTAAGGATCAAACGACTACTCGACAGTACTTGCACACTGACCACCCCTAGATCTCATAGAACTTGGACTCCCCTTCACGGATCCAATTGCCGACGGGCCCACAATACAAAAGGCAAACACTCAGGCACTCAAGAATGGCGTTACCGTCACCTCGACCCTGGAGGTGGTACGCAAAGCTAGAAAGCGTGGACTAGAAGTGCCAGTGTTATTTATGGGCTATTACAATCCACTGCTGAGCTATGGCGAGGAGAGAATACTCAAGGATGCAAAGGAGGCAGGCGTCAACGGCTTCATTGTTGTAGATCTACCACCCGAGGAAGCTGTAAGGTTCAGGAATTTCTGCACAAATGGAGGGTGAGGTCCGGGAGATCTTGAGGGCCGCTATACCTGTCGCTGACGACAGACAAATCGCTAGACTATCCTACGTCCCCCTAATAGCACCCGCCACTTCAGAGGACCGCATGAAGTTCTTGTGCAAGATTGCGGACTCCTTTATCTACGTGGTCTCGAGAATGGGTGTCACAGGGGTTACTGGGACTCTCAACAAAGCATTGCCTGACCTCCTCGACCGTGTGCACCGCTATTCGAATAATGTACCTGCCGCTGTAGGTTTTGGAGTCAGTACACGAGAGCAGTTTTTACAAGTTGCGGAAATTGCAGAGGGCGTCGTTGTCGGGAGTCAAATCATTACAACGTTAGCCAATGCCCCTGCTGGACGGGGTTCGAAAAAGGTAGAAGAGTACTGTTCTGAGCTGACTGGCCAGAAGGCTGGGCGTCATGATGTCACGAATGGTGTCAAGCACGCCATGGAAAAAGAGAAATCAATGGTCAATGGTCATCAAGTCAATGGTAATGGTGTTCATACAGAAGAACGATTAGAGAATGGTCACGGGGACGCTGGGAATGGAGTCGAACCAGACGAGGTCATAACTCAAGAGCAGCGAGGCACTGAGCCCGGTCTAGTAGACCAGCTTGAAGCTCTGAACACAAATGGTGGTAATGTTGCTGTTCCGTCAAGATTTGGAGAGTTTGGGGGCCAATACGTTCCCGAGTCTTTAATGGATTGTTTAGCAGAGCTAGAGGAGGGCTTCAACAAAGCAAAAGACGACCCGAAGTTCTGGGACGAGTATCGCACATACTACCCATATATGGGCCGACCTGGTCAACTCCACCTTGCAAATCGTCTGACAGAGCATGCAGGCGGAGCCAACATCTGGCTCAAACGTGAAGACCTCAACCATACCGGAAGCCATAAGATCAACAACGCCCTGGGTCAAATACTACTCGCCCGAAGATTAGGCAAAACTGAAATTATAGCTGAAACAGGAGCTGGTCAGCATGGCGTAGCCACCGCTACCGTATGCGCCAAATTCGGCATGAAATGCACAATCTATATGGGCGCTGAAGACGTCCGTCGCCAAGCCCTCAACGTCTTTCGCATTAAGCTCCTCGGCGCCAAAGTTGTCGCTGTCGAAGCAGGCGCCATGACCCTCCGCGATGCTGTCAACGAAGCAATGCGCGCCTGGGTTGTCGACCTCTCCACGACACACTACATCATCGGCTCCGCCATCGGTCCCCATCCATTCCCCACAATCGTCCGTACTTTCCAATCTGTTATCGGCAACGAAACCAAAGAGCAAATGCACAAGCTCAAAGGTAAACTCCCAGACGCCGTCGTCGCATGCGTCGGTGGCGGCAGCAACGCGGTAGGGATGTTTTACCCCTTCGCCAACGACCCTAGCGTCCGCCTCCTTGGCGTCGAAGCTGGCGGTGACGGCATAGACACATCCCGTCACAGTGCGACCCTCACTGGCGGCACAAAGGGTGTTCTTCACGGTGTCCGCACCTACGTCCTCCAAAACGAACATGGCCAAATCTCAGAAACCCACTCCGTTTCCGCCGGCCTCGACTACCCCGGCGTCGGCCCCGAACTCTCCAGCTGGAAAGACAACCAGCGCGCCAAATTCATCGCTGCCACGGACGCCGAGGCGTTCAAGGGCTTCAGGTTATTAAGTCAGCTCGAGGGCATTATCCCTGCGCTGGAGACGGCGCATGCGGTGTGGGGCGCTATTGAGCTGGCAAAGGAGATGGGCGAGGGGAAGGATATTGTGATTTGTTTGAGTGGGAGGGGGGATAAGGATGTGCAGAGCGTGGCGGATGAGTTGCCGAAGATTGGGCCGGCGATCGGATGGCATTTGAGGTTTTGAGGGTGTGCTGTGAGTTTCCTGGTTTTTGGTTTCATGTTTTAGATCGGGCGGGGGGTGATAGAACTTTGAGGGGGAGAGAGGTGTTGATAGCATGATAGAGTGGGAGGCTAAAAGTGATTGAGCACAGGCTATATACATGCATTGATAGACTTTTCCTTTTCCTTTTGCAGACCAAGTCCGCAACTCCTTTCAGCATCTTGTTAATTCCCTGTTTTGTACAATAGAACGCCTTTCGTTGTCCTGATCCCCCGACCCAGAAAGACTCTACGCTGCAAGTTAACCATCCAGTCAGTACACCGGTTTCTATAAAAGACTCTCAAACAAGTATTTCCCCTTGCCCGCCTGGGGAAAGTTTCGTTATCACTGCAACTGTGCTGCTAGATGCATGGCCGTTTGTGCCCCTCATACCCTCTCGCTCCTCGACCACGAATCTATTTCTTTTCGATCGGATTTCCGGACCAGTGATAATTTTGTCATGAGCGAACTGTCCATCCCCGTCTCCAAAAACCCCCCTCCCCAGCGGGGTTCTTGTCCTTGGCTAGGAACGCAGGTCGAGAGTTGGAGAGGACAAAGGTCGCCGGTGTGCTGGCTGGGGTGGTAAGGCATTATGATGGTACTGTAGTAAGTTGGGAGTATGGGTGGAGTTGGGGCGGGGGGATAAATGGAAGAGAAGAGGCGTTGAGGGGGAGGAATTCTCGTATCGCTTCGAGTCTTGAGATTGTGCCCCGCGAGCGGTTGCTTCTTGGACTGACTGGTGGAGGTTGGTGAGGGCGAGGTCGTGGGCCTAGGTGAGGATTAGTTACGGACTATGTTGGAAGTGTAAAGGATGAATGGGTCAAGGGAAGCAAGGAGACTTTCCGACTTTCTTGCGAGGGTTCTTCTTATTGATCTCCCTGCCGTTTGGCATGTTGACCTAGATGGTATGAGGTTAAGTCCTTGCCAACGTCGTTCGTGCGTGCAGATGTTTATTGAATCTGTTGTTGGGTTACGAGTTTGTACTGAGGATCCTGAACGGTTGAGGAAATGAAACTGGTATTGCATTGATTGGTTGTGTTTAACTAACGAGAACGAATTGCAAGCAGATTCGGTAGAGGTAGGTACAGAAAAGTGCTTTTGATTTTCACCAGTTTCTTTTGTTACTTCAAAGCACCTTTACGTTCTCTCAGCCATTCCAGCGATAATGTACCGTTTGTCCAATCTCCTGAGTCAGGATGCCAGAGTTGGTGCACGCAGGAGAAAGCGTGGGAACTTCGAATGCTGCACGAGGGACTGATAACACTGCTAGCCATAGAGTCCTTGTATGATGTTCAGGATGGTAGGCTCGATCTGACAAATCCTGAACTACGAGAGAACCTTCGGTACTCATTTGTCTCCAATAATGTCGCAGAGTTCTCGCGCCAACTCGTCGGTTGGCGCCCGGATATAGCACACTGGCGGTACTCCATGAGTAAACGCCGGCCAACCTCGAGCAAACCTCGTCCCAATGAACTCATTGCCTGGTGCAAAGGCCTCGGTAAAGTCTAGTTTCAGTTCCTCCAAGTCAGCGAGCTCGGCGATACGAAGGAACTTCTCGGACCAGAGAAAGTTGAGTTGGTTTGCAACAAATCTAACATTCCATCGATAGGCATCCAGGAAATTGAGGATATCGGGCTCTTTATGTGGTGAGCGATACTCTAGATCAGCACTAGTGACTTCGTGGCAATGATCTGCAGCTCCGGGCAAGTCTTTGCTGGAAAATCGGAGTTCGAGATGAAGCCGGACTCTAGGAAGGTGAACATTGGGAAACTCAATATCAGTAAGGTCGTTTCCAGTGGCTGTGATTATTGGAACATGGTTCAGGAAGCCCATTGTGGATTCTTCGTCGCCATATCCGATCACCCACGTGTTCTCCGACCAAAATCTGATCCTGATCCATTCATACAGCGCCTTGTCCATTGCGAGGAATAACCGAGTAAAAGACGGATTATAAGCTTTTCCTTCCATGCTATCGAAGGCCTGCGTGCGATGAGGGAAGATTTGACCGGGACGGAAAGCGATCTCCCAGAGAGATTCCTCAATCATGTCTCGTAATTCGCCAGGTAGACTGATAATATGCTGCTGCAGTGTGTGCCACTCGTCCCCCGTCTCTTCCAATTCCGGGGGCATCGATGTTTGTTTGGTAACAGATCGATCAACGGTATCCGGGCCCTCGTCCTCAGGCTTCTCGCCTTTCCACGGAAAATCGGTGGTGCTGAGGACTCTGATATAGAGATCAAATTGGCAGCGAGTTGCTCGTTCGAGTGTATCGGCAAAGGGCTCAGCTCTTCTGCCGGGAAGCTTGAACATGAGTTTCTTGAACCGACAGAAACGTTCTTTAGACATCAGATATACGATCTCAGCCAGCTGATCACGCTTCTCATCTGACAGAAACATGTGGAGCTTCAGGAACGCCTACTGAAACATCAGCATTGTAGTGCAGCGTAGAAACTACATGACCGACCAATCTCCTAACGTCCATACCGCCGCATCGAGCATAGAGTTCTATCATCCAACCATGACGGCTTTTTGTAACCCGATCGAGAAAACCCAACAACAACAACATCTCTTGAGCATTATGAGCCGTTGACATTGTCTTTGCTTGGATCAGTACCATGGTTTACTTTGCAAACAGTCAAGACATACAGGTATAGGTTTGGATCCCTTTTTACTTAAGTCATGATAGGCCTTGATTTCTGCATCGATATCGCCAAGCCATAGGGGTTCATATTTGCAGAGGCTTCTTATGTAATTTGGAACAGCAGCAGTAAGTTGACCTAGGGGATTTTAGTCAAGTGCTCGTGAACGCAGGGACCTTTCATAATGCCACTTACCCTTGATTCCCTTCAGTGACGTTATGTGGTGACGTTCCTTGGGCTCCATTTCTCTGAGCAGCGATCTATGTCCTGAGCCAAAGATAAAACCAAAATTAGAGGCGGGGGTAGCCAGTACGGCCGTTGTAGTATACACAGATGGTTCGCGTTGGAAAAAGGGATCCGCGACGGGAGTATTTGAAGTTGAGAAGAGAGGATTTACAACATGTACTGTGGATTCTGAATTTAGTTGGAGTGTTGTTGATAAGATTAAAGTAGGGTGAAGTGAATGCTCTGACCCAACACCAAAACATATAGTTGTTTTAGCCACCAAGGCACGAGAACACGATACGTGGATCAAGAAGTTAACCTTAACCTCCTTGGCGTGCATTCCATCGTGCATTCATGAAGACCATGACTGCATTCGATTAAATCATAAATCGGGCTACTACGAAGCAAGAAATAATTGCTTTCAAGCACCATGCGTAAGGAGGGGATATGTTAGCATGGTTCATACCTTCCTGGCTTGTCATTTCCGTGAAGAAAACAAGATCGTATAATACTCAAGGTTAATAATGGTGATTCTATACCTCGAGAGAAAATGCCGTAGGCTGGAACTGGGCTATTAAAGTGCGAATGGGAAAGCATGCCTCGAGGCTGAGAAAATGCGAGCTTGTCTGGTTAATGCTACTCTCATTGAATACTGGATATCAGAAAAGGGGCATAATCACTACCGTGTAATCCGTCGAGAGTATCAAGTAGCCTAGACCACGACATGATTGTATTGTTAAGGATCCTATGCTGGTTTATACGTTGACTGCCTTCCCAGCGCCTCCGAATCCAAGCACCAAGTCTGCCAGTGACGTTCCAACAATACAGTTTCGCCACTCAGTGATTGACGGTAACGAATCTAGCGAGTATTGCGTCCTTTAACTCGTCGGTTGGCGCCTTGATAGTGAAATTCACCGGCAGGCCGTACCAAAAGATTGGTAGATCTCGTCTCGCGCAGAATCCCCCCCCCAGATAGACGCCGTCTAGCCCGTACGCTTTGGTAAAATCAAGCGTCAGGTCCGAAAGCGCCTCGAGCCCCTGGTGCCGCGCCAGGATTTGGAGTTTTGCAAACCAGATGATGAATAGCTCTGTTTCAGTGTCGTGAGCCTCTATCTGGTACTGCCGCATGATATCTAGTATATCTTGGTTCTTGTATACTCTGCACGGCGCTACGGTCCCGCCCCAAATTGGTTCAACTCTCGCATCTGCGCCATCATAATCTTTTGTGGTAAAGCGAAGCTCAATGGATCTAATCGCTTTGATGGCAGAATCCGGTAGAGTGCCGGATAGAAAGCAGTTGGTTGCGAAGTTTTCCCCAGGGCCGATGATGAACGTGTTACCGGACCACAGCTCCCTACAGTATTTTGCATAGTTGTGACGGTCAAGAGCGAAGAGCAATCTAGGAGCTGGAGGATCGTAGAACCGACCTGAGTGTCTGAACCTGCCGTTTGCCGAAGGGTATTGATGTGGGAAAATCTTTCCAGGGCTGAAAGCAGCCTCGTAGAGTTTCTCCTCGATCTCTAATTGCAGCTCCGCCGGTAGTCTCCAAATGCGGCCCTGGAGCTCTGACCACTCTCTGGCCCGATGCAACGCTATCTTATGTTGTTCGTCTTTCGAAAAGGTTCTCTCGATCAGGCTAGGGACGCCCATATGCTCGTCCGTGTGATTGCCTCTGGCATTGTCAACTTCACTGACATCCGTTGTCGAAACACATATCGCTAGATAGTGATCAAGCTGGCAACTACTTGCGTTCTCGAGTAGGTCAACAACTTCCAAGTATCTCTTATCTGGGAGCCGAGCGAGAAGTGTCTTCAGCCGATGGATGTGAGCTTCCGACATCACGTTTATGTTGTCCGTAAGCAGCGTTCGCTTTTGTGGGGATAGAGCTACCCATAAACGCGGAATCATACCCTCTCTATCCATTTGAGATTCGGTAATGACCTCCTGCAGGAATCCTATAATCTGAACAGGAACACTAGCTAGCCAGCACAGATTTCTAGCCAAGGCATATAGAGTCCAAACAAGAAGACTGACTAGCCAGCGAAGCTTTACAGCTAATGCAGTAGGATTCGGGGATGAAAGATCCACCGTTTTGTAATCGGTGCCGCGGCTTGTTCTTCGAATGACTACTGCGTCGTCTCCATAACTTATCATGTCATATGATGTCGTAGCATCATCGACATCGCCGTTCGTGTCAGCGAAGAACTGTGCAGCCACGCTCTTCTGCTGAATCGTGGTCAAAACCATCTTGAGTGGCTTGGCTGGGTACGTGTGCTTCGAAAATTATTCGGGCAAAGTCTATATTAGGACTTATCGAAGCCTTTGACCGGACGTTGTACGGAGTAGGAAAAGAGTCCGACACAGCGGATAGAAAGTCGAATATATAGGTGCCAACGAGTATAAATTCATTAGTGACGGTGTTGACACGGCCATGTCTTGTGCCAAGCCTCCGTTGTCACCTCATCAACACTTTTTACTTCCAGGATCCAGTATTGCAAACCAGGGGACAGGAATCATGGAATAATGGCTAGTGAGCAATCCATCCTTCGGAAAATGTGATAGCTGTCATAGAGCTTGGCCGCAAGATATAGCTGATGGAAGCACATGATATAACAACGATAAGCTTGTACGCCAGCATCCTTTTTATAAAATAGACCAATGATCTCAACTCCACAATGAGAGTGGCGCTTTGGTTCATCAAAATTGGTGAATCTAGGAAAGGCATTCTCCCTTATTCCAAGGCTCACCGGAGACTCTGATCTCTGAGTTACGATCTTGTCTCCCAGGGGTGGTTGGCCCTTGAGTATATAATTCAAGGGTCGATGCTATAGCAGAGCCCACTGGGTTACGATCTACTAGCTCGGCGTGGAAAAATTCAAGGGGTGCTATTATAGTCAAAGTCCATATGCAACAGAAAAATCTGCAAGATCGAAATATTTGAGACTGCAAGATGGAGAGGTAAAATACGAATTGCACAGATTTTCAATATATATAGAGGGTATCGTGAGTATTTAAAGAGACAAAGAAGGACTTGCGAAATAAGTTAAGGAGAAAGCTCTGGCGCTGTCCGGCTCGTGGCTGCCTTAGGCCAGGATACTATAGATTTCATCCTTCCAATCTTCAGTTGGTGCCAAGACCATGAAGTTACGCGGACATCCATGGATGAACCGCGGCAAGCTCCTCGCAACATCGACACCTAGGAATGCCCCGTCCGGGCTATAAGCCTCGGTCATATCAACTATGAGGCTCTCAAGTCGAAGTACCGCTATTTGATCGTACTTCGCCTGCCAGACTTTCACCAACTCGGTAACCAGGTTACCATTCATGCTCAATCGGCCCATGGCTTCGTCGAGGCCTTGGTCCGCCCTTGTTACGACTCCTGCGGTCAGTGGCCCGCCCTCGACAGATAAGTCGTTCAGAGTGAACCGTAACTGTACAGCAAGAATGTTCCAGATTTGAAGAGTTGGCATGCGGTATATCAAGTCCGTTGACACAGCCGGTGGACCGTCGTCAACAACCCAAACCATTCCACGTTGGATAGGTTCGAGTAGATCAACAGGCAGACCTTTTAGCCGTTGCATTGATGACATAAGTACGCGAGGTACAACTGTCTCTTGAGCTGCGTCGAATAATGTGTTGGGGAGGTTATGAATCCGAACTATCAACGCCGGAGCATGGCCTGTTTTTGTGGGCAAGTGACGGCACTGTCCAAGTTCGATGTCTGCACAGATCTTCAGATATCTCCAGAAGCGCGGCAGCGAGGATTCGTTAAGGATTTGTATGAGCACATTGTATTGCTCCTCCGAGAGCCTTGTGAAGAATGATTTCGCGCCCTCGAGCTTCAGCCTGGCATCATCAAAAAGAAATCTGATGAGTGCATACCTCTTGCGTTTGTTGCTGAGGTCTTCGATCAACTTTGCAACAGTAAAGGCATTTGGGGTGAGGAGATTCGAATATAATGAAGAAAGCTCCGCTAACACCGAATCGACGTCTGTATGACCAGAACTAGACCCCACAGCAATGTTTTCCTGACTCTGCGCTTCGGAAATTGTAATATCATTAATTGCTGTCGTGATAGCGTTGATAGAGCGCTCAACGCCCTCATCGGTGGTCGGACTTTTGGCATAATTGAGGGCACTCATTCTGATAAGTTGCCGAGTATCTCACGGTGTATTAGTTTATGTATTCGAAGGTTTTTACGGGTCTTCTCTGGACGGTGTCCCCATTGATAACTCGGATAACAACAAAGCCGTGCCTCCCTCACCAAGAATAATGGCTTGTCGGGTAATACAATAACGGCTTTGTTTTCTCTTTGCGACCAGACAAAGAACATGTGAAGGTGTCAGCAACGTAGAATGAAGGCGTCGTTGTAGTAGACTCGGCGATTGTAGTCTTTGTTGCAAAACCAGGGCCTTGAGACCATGGACCCGCGAAGAAGGAACATAGACATGTTCTTGATCCCAGACGGGCTCTAGCCCCAAATCCATCAGAATCTGTTGTGCTAAGCTTCGAGCCAGGATAGCAATTTCGGCGATTCGTAGCTTGCACCGTTCCATATTCTGCCATGGACATTTGAGCAACTGAACAACAATAAGATTGCCTGAAAGGTATCCATATGTTCCTATCAAAGCTTATCAAGCATGATCCTAAAATAGAGATCGAGTTGGAATAGTGTTAGTATGCGCTAAAAGTACTGTAGCCAGAAATGGCACCAAGCGCTACTTAACAATCACCGGTATATAAAGTATGGATATAAGGAATACTTGGGGCGAGAGCGAAGTAGCGGTACTAGATAATCAGGAGATAACAACCAACACACGCTAAAGCGGTCTGGATAGGCGTATAAGCAAAGGGTTATATCAAGCTAGGTAGAATGTTTGATAGACCATCCCAACGGTACGTAGTCTCAACTTAACCTGAGCTTTATCTTGAACGATTCATACACAAGCCATGCCCAGGCGGCTATGCAGTATTGTAGGGGGTCCAGGCTTAGTGGTACTTATTGTACCCAAGACAACTGTTACCGCGTGCATTTCTGTTTTGCAAATTTGCAGGACGGTTTAGCACGCTCTACCACATCCCTTGAAAAGGACGATCTACTTCAGTACGTAGGCTCTTGAGTTCGAAAAGCAGAAGACTCTTCGTCACACGTCGAGCTTACCTCTCGATTGCGGAACGGCGGGACTTCGAAATACTCTGCACGGATTCCATGCTCTAGAAAGCTGAAAGGTGATGTAGGCACTGATCACACATACTAGACTTTACGTTGAATTGGAAGCATGTACTGGTGGATTGCTTATTCGCAGAATAATAAATGCTGTTTTATGACCTGTATGATACTTTAGCTCCAATACGTTCTTGGAAGACGGGGAGGTTTCGGCATACCTCGTTCATGTAAGGCCTGGGGTTTCAATCAACATAAAATAAATTCTGTCCCACTATGGTGAGTAACATCGAAAGCTGTACTGGAGGCCTCACCGTCCAGGGCGATAAGATCCTGAAATCTTGCAAGTAGGGCCATACTTCGTCTCTGCATGGTTGGGATTCTATGAGTGACGGGCTTGTTATTCCTCGTGTCTTCGCATCATACAGGGTTCACAACATGCTTGCTCTCCTGCTCACATCCACGTGCTCGGTTTGAACTCCAGAATTACCATGCACAATCGGCGGTCTAATTCTCGCCCCAACAAATCCTCTCCTATTTCTGCCGGTCCGGCCTCTTCCAAGCCAGTTGAGTTTGAGTGCCTTGGCCAGGTCCTCCATCTTGAGCTGAGCATCATCGCCGCTTTGGACGCTTGCTAGTACAGTGACACATTGAAGCATTCTTCCCACAGTCTCGGTAACCTGCGAGCTATCTAGTGGTGCGTGTCTCCGAGCCGACGGGGAAGCGAAGGGAGGCAACTCGGGAGCAGATAAATTCGACGTGGCCCGGCTTCTCGCACCAGCAGTGTCCCCAAGAAGTGTCGAGCCTTGAGAGTTGAAGCTTGCAAAGGCGGGATCTAAACTTGCTGCTGTGCCAGGCCGGCCGCTAGGATTAGGACTTTCATTGCTGACATTGACACCCGCATTAATGCTCTCTAAACTAAGGCGTGAGAAAGTCGCCTTCAACGAGTCATGGCGAGGTAAAATGACGTTGTCGCGGTATGAGATCAGCACAATCCTCCTCACATCAAATTCGTTGCCAAACGCGTTTTCAGTAGAGTCCGGGTTTGCACCCCAGAATTCAGCAGCTTCTTGTGGCGACAAGATTGTACCGTGACCCTTGAATTCGAGATCAAGTGGTAGGAAGACAGCTTGCATGTAGGGTAAGACTGTTCCAAACACGTGAAGCCAGATGTTCACTAGCTGTGTAACTAGCCCTTGATCGGGTACTCCCCTAAGGGTCTGGTCTAGCGACAAGAAGCCAGTTTGTAGCATGTCGCGAAGATCGTCGATGATGATAGTTGGAAGCCGCTTTGATATACACCGCTGGATATGTACTGATACAAGTCGATTGAGGTCTTCTACTGGCATGCGAAGCTCCTCACCTTCGAATATGATCAATATCTTCGCTTTTAGAAAGTCCCAAGCATCTTCTGGACTCATATTATTTAGACCGAATCCCTGCAGAATGGACTGGCCAGGTACATCAACTGAATGAACGCCTGCGAGGGACGCGTTCCCAGGGGCAGAAGTACTCAGGTTCGTTGAAGGGTCCGCCTCCGGCCTCCTAATCTCGAAAGGCGGGATCGCTGCGGCTTTCTCCTCTTTCTTCTTTTCGCGTAGTGCACGGCCTCCGTGCCGAAGATCTAAACCACTCACAGATTTTGCAAACGATGCTGCCGTTGGCCCTGGGGATGCTGGCGCGAAAGAATACAGCGACTGCGGCGCACTGGGGTCCAAAGGTTTGGAATTACTTGATGCCGAAGACAGCGGCAGAGCGTGGTCATCCATTCTTTCCCTGAGTTTGTTCTTTTGGCGTGAGAGGAAATGGTGCTTGTGTGCTTTTTCTTTCTCCTTCTCGTGGTTTGCAGGGACCAAAGTAGAGGTGGATGCATTGTTCGTAGAGTATATAGAAGGAGCTCCCCCAGTTGTCATGGAATCAGCGAGGCTAGCCATAGAAGGGTTGATGATCTTTGAAAGTCCACTTGAACCAGATGGCCCCATCTTATTAGGAGAGGGCAACGGTCTGTCCTTATGATCCACTTCTTTATTGCTCGATATCGCTAGCTGCTTCGGTTTGGAGAACAGCTTCATCTTGGATCTCTCTGTCTTCAGCTTATGTTCCTTCTCAGTTGGCGCCTGGAATGTTGTCAACCCGGGCGAAAGCTGAGGAGTTCGTGGGAAAGCAGCATTAGCAGCAGTAGTCGCTGCAGCGGTGTTTCCGCCAACAAGTCCATTGTAATATTGCTGGGTAGGTGTACCTAGGCCGCTTGGCATTCTGGATGGATCACGTACAGTCTGGATTGGTGGAGGTTTGCGCCTTCCAGTTGCAGGCTCTGGTGGAGATTGTGGGCTGGGAACGGTCTGTGAGCGCTTTCGGGCGTGTTGGGTAGATGACTGATGTTGCATTGCAGCTTGCGCGGCTATCTGAGAGGCAGTAAGTTTCGCCATTGCTGCGTGATCTGCCAATGTTGCCGTAGGGAGAGACGGCTCGAAGAAGCCTTGAGAATGCTGCCTCTTGTGCCTTTGCAGGTCTGGCCCAATTAGTGGTGAGCTCTTCCGAGAAGGAAGATCACTGTTGGCATGCGGTATTGTTGGTCTAGAGAAATTGTTCACGGACGTTGTACTAGAGTTCGAATTGGAACGAGGATACCCCGAGGGTCGAGGTGAAGGATACTGCGATTGCTGTGAATTGCTGGGTCTTTTGTCTATGGACAGGGTAGTAACCTGTGACGAGCTGGACGAGTCACTCTCGGAAGGATCAGTGCTGACGGGTCGCCTCTGTGATGGGTCCGCAGGAGTCGAGGGCCGTGGAGAGAAAGCGCCAGGTCGTCTGTAGGTTGACGAATTCATGTCGAAAGCGAGCGCAGGTACGCGAACTCCTGGGCAGAATTCCTTTCACCAACCTAGCCCAAACCAGTGAATGATACTACATGCATTGGCGGTAAAGGTTCCCTATAGCGACTCATTGCACGTGAGTGATTTGGGCTGACGATCACTAAGTGGTAAAATAGAAATCTTGGAGGGGCGGAACATCTGAATGCTTCCGAAAATGTTCCGCCCCACTGACACCTCTATTTCACCTATTCCATCTCAAGACTCCTTCAAGCATCACACCCCTACAAGTCCACGATGTCCTCGGAATCCAATGGCAAGCCATCAAGCACGATTCTGAAAGCCGATTACCGATCTCCCAGCTCCTCTAAACCTTTCCTTCATACCCTCCCCACCTCATCAACCCCTTCCACGGCCGCGAAAACACAGTATCTGTCCGCACTGCGAAAATCAATCACACAACTACATGAGGAGGTGAATACTTTCTTGACAAGCAAAATGGAAGAGGATAAGGTTCTGGCATCTAAGGCAGGGCTGAAGGTAGATGATAAGCAGGAGGAGGAGAAATATGGGGAAGAGGATGTTGAAGATGATGGCTAGAAGGGACTGCTGCGAGGGAAAGGGTCAGGATTTACTTCGATTTATACGGAGACCGTAATACATAAACATAAATCGGAACTTGGGGTATCTAGGCAGCAAAGCGTGCTTCCATGCAAGGAACGCCCTCGGCCGTAAGAACTCCAGAACATCAAGATATAGGAGCAATACCTCCCCTTGTCCACTGTATCGCTTCCTAACGGGTCGAACATCCATAGTGGACCACAGCATTGCTGCATTACCGAAAGTCAGCAACCACAAAGGAACCGACGGGATTGACTTACTTTGGAAGCACCTTGATCGCACTACCTCCGAACCTTTTATAACACACTCCACACACTCGATCCTCTGTAATCACTACCCTGCGGTTTCGACCACCATTACCAGCCGGATTACCATCTCCCAAACGTAACTTGGCTTCCTCGCTGAAGGCCAAACTATTTCTCAACCCAGCCACCACTCTGCCTTCGTTCACAGTCGTATTGGCGGAGCGTATCCGCCCGCGGAAGTAGGATTCGAGATTCTTGATGGGCAGGATCTCTGGAATTAGGTCTAATGTAGATGATGCTGGCATACGTGCACCGTGCTTGGCAAGGAGCTCGAGCGCCGGTCCCCACTGAGGCTCGTATGGTGGAGGGGGAGATAGGTATAGGGACAAAAGGTTATGGTAAATTGAAGGCGAGACGTCCTCGCCTTCGATGGTCGACGGTCGACGTGATTTTGTTGGGGACGAAGGCGGTGAAGATACTTCCGTCAGATAGGTTTGGTTGCAGTACCTGAAGGGCCACTTAGCAATGTAGTGAGATGGTAATCACGTGGAACCTTACTCCTCAGCTTTCGCCGGGTCTCTAAGTTTGAAGACATAGATATCCAAGGCCTGCTTATGCTGACCCATGCTGCTAAGCACGATAGCTCGCGCTTCATACAGATTTGGATCTATACCCAATGTGTTAGCGAATGCAAGTGATGCTTCAGAGGCCTTGATGAGGACAACACACCATCCTTTGAGAGTTGACCAAGGGCCTTGTAAGCCTGGTAATTACTGCTTGTTCTTAAAATCTCGAGTGTCTTCTTCTTCCATACATCTCGCTCCTCCTCGTTTTCAAAATCGTCCGCATTGAGACGTTCGATGTAGCTCTCAGCCAATCTTTGATGGAAATCGGGCGTTGTGTCATTGAGCTCATGAATTATGTGCTCAAGATACCTGATTGCTAATTTCCTGTCAATTCCTTCCAGGAACTTTAGAACTTTGCTACGCGGTAAACTTTCCGCGTTTTCGGTATCTGCTAGGAAGACTTCCATGCCAAGTTCTGGATCCTTTTTTAAAGGCCATTTTACAAACTCCAATATTAGACCAAGCATATCTGGATGAAGGTTCTGCAAGTACGCGACTGTTCTCTGCGGCCCAGCGAGTTGCGGAGCAGACCCTTCATTTGCCTCAGCCTGCCCGAATTTCTGCAGCAATTCGAGCGCCTGACGATGGAGGTGCTTGCCGTGAAAGAAGTCGATTAGATCATTGTACCGGCCAGTCTCTATAAGCTTTTCTTTGACCACGTCAGGGTCACAGAAATTGTCTATCCGGAAGAGCGGCCCGGCCAGAGACGGACTTGAAAACATATATGCACGAAAGAGAGTTGTATCCACAAGCCTAGCAGTACCAAGCAACCCTTGTTCTTGGCTTCCATCAGAGGACTGCTTGACTAGCAACGATCCAACCTCTGGCTCATGGGCCTCGTTAAGACCTTTATCTTTGAGAGTTCCGTCAGGACTGAGAAGTCGCTGCAGCTTAGTTCTCGCTGACACCAGAAAGGGCCGCAGTTCCTCGGTTGCGCTTTTCAAGTCCTTTCCTCCTACAGGCCTATCAGTCTAGTACCGTATTATTGTTACAGGGGGTTACTGACCCAGCGCCTTCCCAGCAGATGACGCTCCTGAATTCCCGCCCCTTACGCTACCAGTATCACTACCAGCAGAGAACGAGTCTTCGTTCTTTTCGTCTACCATCGCTGCTTTACCCTCTGTACTATTTCCATTTGCCGAGATGTTGTTGTCGGCATCATGCTCTTTAGATGAAATAGAGACATCTCCAGCAATCAATGGAGGATATAGGCGGATCACCCTTTCAGGCGGAGCAGCGACCTCGGTGAAAAGATCGAGCGACTGCCTATACCTTCCTTGATCGAAGAGAATCTGTGCTTTCAACATCTTGATCTCCCTAAGGCGGCCCTCTTTGTCTTTCAGCAAAGCATCCTCCAACATACCAAGTAGGCTTATGGCTTCATCGAGTTTGCCGGCCTCAACTAGCGCATCTATCTGGGAATCGTAGTCTAGGGCTCTCATTCGCCAGATGCAGCGTTCACTCATCACAAGGAAACCTTTACCAGCATGCGCTAGACTCACATTCGGCTGGGGCACGTGCAATTGGTTCGCACCTGGTAGCGAGATAGTCTGGAGGAGGCTCAGAGTTTCCGGATTTCGAAGCTCCAAAGTCCCCTTAGTTGCTTGGAGGGCTAATAGATACGGGTAGGAGTAGCCAATCGCTTCCGGTGCAACAGACCATGGTATCTGCCGCCGCCCTAGAGAATTCCCATCGGTGTCGATGTAAAGAGTATTGATATCCTTGGCTAGTAGTATTTCTCCTTCGCCAAGTCTCGTTGCAAGAGGCTTCGGTATCATGCCTCCCATACCCATATATCCCATGCTAGCAACACCAACGCCTCCGAACCGCCCTCCATCTTGCCCGGGCGCGCCGCCTATACTTCCTGGGCCGACGATATCTGTAATCGCTGATGATATCACGTCCACAAGCACATAGCTTGCGCTGAGGCCAGCTATAAGTCGCGTCCCATTTGCCCAAGTGAGCGTCTTTATGCCAGTGACTAGAGTAAGCTCAGAGGTCTCGGAAGCAAGCTCCATATCTTGCCATGACCAAAGTAATAGCCGCCTCTTGACAGCGACAGCAAGTCTCGAGACGATCGATGGTATCCCGGTTGAGGCATCCTTGACTATATTCGACGTTACCGCAAATGCACTTGCCCCTTTGGTCTTGATAAGCGTCTCTTGCAGTTCGAAGGTTTGGAGGTCGTGCGTGGAGACGTAGCCGTTAGAGAGAGAGACCAGAATATTGGCTTCTTTAACAATAGCTAGTTGCTCAATCCTGTATTTCGAAAATTTCTCTTGCTCCCGCATTAAGTCCACAGGATTGGATTTCGGCTGCGACGATACCCCATTCGCGGCTGTCTGTTCATCCTGCTCGTGCGGATCATCGATAAGCTCATTGACTCTATAGACACGAAGGCTGCCCGTGTTTAGGCCGACAAGTAAACGGTCCCCTGCGGAGGTTCGATTAATACTGGACCTTCATCTGTGCAGGCTGAGCTCACCATATGCCAAAACGGACTCAATCTTCGACTTATCCCTTTGCTTGAGCTCGACGATAGGTCGAGCAGTAAAAGCCGACAGCATAATGCCTTACCTTTGGCCAACGAAGTCATGTAGAAGATACTGGGAGCCAGTGACGCGATTCTCAAAACTCCGACCAAATTCCGGCGCTAGCACCTCTCCCTACCATAACTTTCAAATCCTAGGCACCCTAGGACAGTGAGTGACTTGACAGTTGACAGATCCACTTATGATTCCAAAATTCCATTGACGGGCCAGTACAGAGCTATCTTCATCTATAACTACACATTGCCTGAAAACGTTGACCTACTCGTAGAACTATAGCCAAATCACTTTAGAACACTCGACAACCTACCCCTATTCCAGAGACGAATCGGTGATGCAACATGTCACTAATATCTCTTTCATTCTTTTCCCGGCGCAGGGCGAGGCTTTCTCATACATTGTTTCCGATGTATGAATGAATTCCATGTTCAGCATAGTCCTCAAGTCAATTTGCCCTCCTCCGGAACCGAGCTAGGATCTGCGCTGTATAGAATACCATCAGCCATTTGCAACTTTCAAGGGATTTGTCCGATGAAATTGAGCAACATGGTACTCGGTCCGAGGAAACAGTGCTGGAGCCTAAGACTACGACGGCTGTGTAGCACAGCAAGGGAACAGGGGAGCAGGGAACTAAGGGATGTATCTGCGAGGCTGTAAAACACTATATAGATTGTTCTATGCTAAAGAATTGATCGCTATGCCCGAGAGTCAGCCAGCGGAGTTGCACGATAAGTATTCTTAGTGTAATGGACAAGTCATACTGTATATCTAGAATCTCTTCTGTCTCTTGCGATGAAACCAAGCCTGAAAATGAGAAGTCAGATATGGGGACCGGTAGTCGACTATGTAAAAGCACCTTGGGGGATGCTAGGGCTATATCAATTGATAAAATAGGCTGCGTCGCCTGAAAAAGTGAATACGAGACATCAGACCTGCATGAGGCCCTTTCCGAGGGAACCTTAGCCCCCGGCATACGATGACGCTGTTTGTTCTAATCCTGGTTCATGGCCCCTGAACACAAATAAACACTTCTAATCCGCACTTTTTCTTCGGACTTCATCCATATACATAGGTTGTTAGTTGTAGTTCTTTCAATCGTCCACCACTGTCGTTTCCTACAACACTAGACGATTGCTCCGCTTATTCGATATCCCAATAATCTTGGATAAGAACAATGCTCTCACTTGCTTTTACCCCAATATTCCTGTTGTTGAGCGCCACCGCTCAAGCATACTGGAAAGGTTTTAATGTGTGAAGAGCTGAAATCGGGGGCAAGTGCGACATTTGCTGACACTTCATGTAGCTTGGAGCCAATCTTCCCAATGGAGCTTGCAAAAGCCAAGCAGACTGGCAGAAGGACTTTCAAACCCTTGCAGCTCTTCCAGGTCATTTCACTTCCGCCCGGTTGTACGCTGCTTCAGACTGCAATACTCTCGCCAACGCGGTTCCAGCTGCGATTGCGACTGGTACGACGCTTCTTGTCGGCGTCTGGACTGAAGATACGAATCATTTCAATGCCGAGAAAGCAGCATTGCTAGCTGCTGTCCAAGAGTATGGTCATAATTGGATTATAAGCGTCTCGGTAGGTAGCGAAGATCTCTATCGAGGGAACACGGATGCCAATACTTTGGCCTCACAAATCCACGATGTGCGCGGCATGCTGTGGTCAGTAGGGGCAGGATCCGTCGAAGTTGGACGTACGTCTTTCTCATATCTTGTTTCAGTATCATGTCTTTACTCACTTCCGATCACAGATGTTGACACATGGACTGCGTGGGTAAAGCCAGAAAATGCGCCTGTCATAATGGCTTGCGATTTTGTGGGTACGGATGGCTACCCTTACTATCAGGACGCCTCCATCAACGATGGTTCGAATACCTTTTGGTCCAGTGTAGACGCGACTAGGCGTGCTGTCAACAACGTCAAGCCTGGGACATGGGTATGGATTACCGAAACAGGATGGCCTATCTCTGGGAACAGTCTAGGCGCAGCACAACCGTCAACGGCCAATGCCCAGTCGTACTGGAAGTCAGTGGCATGCCAGGCATTCAAGGAAGCACACACATTTTGGTTCACCCTGCAGGATTACTCGAGCAGTCCGAGCTTTGGGGTGGTCAATTCTGCCTTTCAACCAAACTACGATCTCAGCTGTTAAGTTGAGAGGTTGGTGGGTTCTTCACGTCGCTCAGACGTCAACAGGCTAGTGGTCGAGCAGAGGTAGATTGCCATGTACAGTTGAAAAATCCACGAGCAAACCAAGGCAGTCCCTTAATTCTCTTTCGAAGCCTGTAGTACCTTTCGCGTATTTACCGCCTAAATTAGAGACATAATAAATATTGAAAGCCTCTTAGCTACCTTCAACATCACCAATCCAGACGTCACATATCCAGGGTGCACGGTATTAGGAAGAACGCCAGTAGACAACTGAGCCCAACATCAGATAAAACGCGAATTAATCAGAACGAGAGTCTAGATAGCACATACTGTAGGAAGCCTTGAGGCTTGAACCAGAGGCGCAGGGAGTCAGTAAATAACAACCTGAAGTACCAGTAACAGTACGGAGTACCTTCTACAGCAGTAGTTTTAAGTATGAAAATCCGAGACTAATCAGTGGAATTGTATGTTCCTCGGCCCAATTCTTCTTTTCGCACAAGCTACCATTTTTATGCTTGCAATTCTCGAAAGGATGGCGAGTTTGACTGTTCATCTGAACATCTCAACGCAGTAAGATGCAGTACTATGTCCTGATGTTCTAGAACTATGCGATATGGCGACGCGGAGATACCGACTTAGAGACCAAGATTGCGACTCTCTGCACGATCCTCGCTAGCTGCATCTCCATCTCCGCACTTCAAGGACTTCAACTCACCAACCCTCGACCGCCCAATGGGCTAGTCTAACGGTGCACACGTTTATTGTGAGTGCCTGCAATTCCTTCAAGGGTGGCCCATCACACGCTCGCTCTCATTCAGAACTTCTGCGAATCGCCGGGACGACCATGTGGGTCCCTCGGAATACTCCTTGGGGGGGACATGCTCCATTGCCGTCTACCCATTGGCTACCGAACCCGTTCCAACCTATATCGTACAGGTACCATTAAGTAGGGACGCCAAATTCAGGCTATCTCTCAAGCTTGCAGAGATCGTATGCCGTGAGCTCATGGCTAAGAGCACGGCTTATAAGAGGGCGAGACTTCGCCCGCCCTTTGGTGGGCATTGACCATCAACAGCAGCAGCCCCACATGCTTCAGCTTTTGTTAATTGTGGCTTTGGCCGGAGCTGCGGCAGCCTCCTATGCCAGAAACATCAACTATGGAAGTCCCTCGCACAACCACCCCAGCCTAGGCATCTCAATCAACAAGGTGAACAGGCGTAACGGAGGCTCTCCGCCATACAATGCCACAGGCCTAAATTTTACTCACGGCGTTGCTTCCGGAGATCCATACCCGAACTCGGTAATCTTGTGGACAAGATGTGCACCAATGCAAGACAATGTCAACAGCAATAAGACCGTGTCTGGCTATGTGCCATTGTATAATCCGGTACCAATCTACAACGACACAGACGAGCACAAGCCAGTCTCTACAGCCCCAGTTTGCGTCAGCTACAAGGTTGCAACCGATAAAGCTTTGACAAAAGTGGTGAATTCGGGAACAGCATACACAAGCTCCGATGTCGATTACACTCTGAAGGTATGATTTGACCAGGACCAGTTGGTCATCGAAGAATGCGCAACTAATGGTATGGTAGGTCGAAGCTACAAATCTAAAACCCTACTCCCAATATTATTACCAATTCAGTGTCTGCAATTCCAATGTCACTAGTATTCTGGGTCGTACAAAGACCACTCCCGAGAAAGATGACTTGGTTACTAAGATCGGGCTCGCAATATACTCCTGCTCAAACTTTCCCTTTGGTTTTTTCAATGCGTACGGCAACCCAGCTCGCAAAGACTCGGTTGACTATGTCATCCACCTCGGGGACTATATCTACGAGTACAAGAACGGGGAGTATGGGTATGGACAGTCTATCGGACGTGTGCCGCTTCCAGATCGAGACATTTTCACTCTCTACGACTATCGCAAGCGTCATGCGACATACCGAACAGACCAAGACCTGCTTCTCAGCCACCAGCAGTTTCCTTGGATTCCGGTCTGGGATGATCATGAGGTAGCTGATAATACCTACCGTGACGGTGAAGCGGACCTGAACAACACCGAAGCTTCCTTTATTTTGGACGGTGGTGTCAGCGTCGATCAGCGCAAGATGAACGCTGTCCGCGCATACTTCGAGTGGCTGCCCATTCGCCAAGTTGAAATGGACGACAACCTACGTATCTGGAGGAGCTTCTCTATCGGATCGCTGTTGGATCTGATTATGCTAGACACCCGTCACTACGATAGGTCTCTTACGGACTTGTACTGGAATACTGATTATGTCCATGCCATCTCCAACGACGCTGGGCGGTCAATGATGGGCAGCCGCCAGGAGAATTGGTTCTACGGTCAACTCATTGCCTCCGCTGAACGGAAGGCAGCGTGGCGTGTGATCGGATCACAAACGGTATTCTCTCGCATAAATGAGTCAATTGCTTACGGCAATGTCAACCCCCTCGATTACGACGCGTGGGACGGTTACCAAGCCAATCGCAACAGAACTTTCCAAACACTTTACGACAACAAGATCAATAACAACATTATCATCTCTGGAGATTCCCATGCAAACTGGGTCAGCGATCTTGTGTGGCTTGATGATCATGAGTACGACCCAGCGACGGGTAAAGGTAGTATCGGTGTCGAGTTCGCCGGCACAGCTGTTTCAAGCCCTTCGCCTTATGGCCACAACATAACTCTTGCCAAAGCCAACAATGCCAGCAGTCACCTTGTGGAGTACAACCGTGAGCTGCAATGGTCTGAGCTATATTACCGCGGTTATTACGAGCTGCAAATAAGCCATGAGTCGGTGATCGCCAGCTACTTTGGCCTCCCCACTATCATCAACCAGAATGCCAACGAGATCAGCTTGGCGAACTTCACTGTCCTGAGTGGAGCTAATGCACTCTACCGCAATCCGGTGCCCGGAGGTGGTGTTGTCGAGAATGGGGCTTTGAAGGGTGGTAAGACTGTCCAGACGAACTCGACAAACAACACTGCGACTGGGATATATTTCATCTCACATGAAGATGTGGAAGATATATAGATATAGATTCAAGCGATGGCCACATAGTAAGCAATGCAGGAAACTACAACGGTCGCAGTAGAGATCTTCAAAGGCACAAATAGGCTCTTTGTCTTCTAGAACTACCTAGTACTCTCTATAATTATGAAGCTTATGTATTTTTTGATTTTCGAATGCTGTAAGGTTATAATCTTCTGAATATACGTTCACTTCTCTTTATTTGTTTTCGAATTATTTTACAGAATTGTTGATTGACCTTACTGTTAAAATGGTGAGTAGAACCCCAGCAAGAGCCGTCTTTGACCCACTCAAGCATCAACGTATCTGCTTTTTAAACGTTCTATCAAGAGCATTAAAGAGTGTAGAAAGTCAGTAAACAGCGATTCACAGATCGAATACCCCAGGTCAACTATTGAACTAGTTGACGGATTATGTATTAAAGATTTCAAGATTGATCTCTTCTATCTGTTTCTTTGCCACGATTTTTCTGCACCTTGTTTTCTATTGGCTTCCTGCACCCTCTGACGCAAGAAGCTTTGACGCTAGAATAACGTCAAAGCTTGCGCACGTCTCCCTACCTGCAACTGCTATGCGACCGTACCCGTTGTGCATCCTAGAGCTTCTCGTCCCCAAATCCCCGTGGTGCAGGAGGAAATCCCACACAAAGCCCCGTTTGAGGTGAGAGCGGCTGTTGTTTATGCACCCTACCTCCCTGTCATTGATAGACGACCTCACCAAAACCCATACCTTCTACCTGTGAGAAAGAGAACCTTGAGTTTATCAACCCAGCGCCTTGTTGTGAGTCGAAGCTTCCACTAGCGTTTTAGAGGGTTTTTTTAATGCTACAGGAATGTTTTCGGACTTTTTGTATGTAGAGGTTGCTGTATCTTTCTTTCTGTGGTGCTCAACTTTGGTTGGCAACGACTATTAAATCCGACCCTCGGACCTTCTCTTCCTTGTTGTTTGCACTTTCGCAACTTATCGGCAAAACCGTGTCGAGAGAAGAAACGCCTAGCTCAATGTCAACATTCTTCCCTGTCACACCAGTGCAACTGTATAGATCGTTCAACCCAGCGTCTACTATCATCTGATATACACATCGACCCATGCCTCTTGTCTAAGCTCAGCTAGACACGCATGGAATTGTGGTTTCAAATTATGCGATGAGTCTAAGCGTAGCATCGCACCGTCTTTAATCCTTCAACCGAAGTCTATATATTGCTGCCCCTCAACGCTGCTTCTCCCTCAACTTCTCCCTTGATAGCTGCATTGGTCGAACGAGGTGACGAGAGAAGCAGAAGAGTTGAAAGGGATTATAGGCCCATACGACCATGCATTCAACCATCATTCACCTACTCTTCTTTTTCAGCGTCATCAAGGCTAGTTGGCAAATTAATGTTAGTTTCGCCAACGATCCCAACCAGCAATACCATATGCGGCAAGTCTGCATCAATCTGCCGCCGGCTATCTGCTGCGTTCCCCTCGACGTCTCTATAGATCGCTTAGGTTGGGGTTGGTTTCGCGCAAAGCATCTATTGTTCCAAGACCTTCCGAGGTACCATGTTCATCTCGCCGCCTTTAGGTATCAGCGCCCACGGTCTGATTGTGACGGAGAACTCGTGCTTCAACACCGTACGGTAGGGGAGGCCCTTGATGCCTACACAGACCACTCCCCGGAAGGGTATAGTGGCAGCCTGTATGTTCCTCAGGCGGTAAGTAATGGAAACAAAACCGGGGTGATTAGCGAGGCAGTACAGAGACCATCTGCACGTATTAAATACCCGGATGTCATCCACTATCAGGGGGTAGCCTATAATAAGAGAGGAGACGGAAGTTTGATATACTCTAGTGTGGATGGGAAAACGATCAGTGGGGCGCCACTCTTCGGTATGTCGATAACTTCTGGTGCTAAAACTGAAGTACTTGTAGTAATCGTCAATACAGTTGCTGGTCGCCTCACGGGTCTAGGCGCCAACGGTCCGGAAGAAATGAGTATTACGACGTTGTGAAGACGAGACTAAACCGGGTTCTTTACAGACGATCGAACCTGGCTCTACAAGGACTATGGTACCCCATATCGTGACGAGCCCGAGGCACTTGTTCGTCATGGAAGTTTTGGAAGCCAATAGAAAAGCCAGAGAAAAAGGAAGGCATACCAGCTGTCGGTCCAGCCAAAGGATAGAACGCGGCACACATATCTTGAGCTGAATCGATGGGCGAATCGCAAAGCATCAATGGGGCCGTTGCTAGATTAGAAGTTTGCTCTATGATCTGAACGAATCATCGACGTAGAGTTTAGCTCTTGGTCGGGAAAGTCATCGAATAGTCTGAAGAGCAGCGATATTGTAGGGACACGATGTATTTACAAAGACCGTTGCGCAAGTTTCATCGGTTGCTGCTCTGAAACAATGGATCCCGGGCCCTTGGAGATTCTCGGATATATAATTCATTATCTGGGAAACAATTCACGGAACTGGCGTATGAAGACTATGGAGTAAGGTATGGTATGGTATGGTATGGAATGGATGGATGCATTATTGTTTCATTTGATAAAACTGTTGTACCTCGAGCTGCGAGGTCACGGCACTAAGCTGAATATGGACAGTAATGTGCTTTGTCTCGACGCCGCAGCGCCAGCCACACCAACAACGGGCGATCTTTCCATTACGGCACGGTCCGGCCCTTCTGATGGAATTGAGGGCTTGTCGGTATTCCGTATCTCGTCTCACACTGTCACACACGTACAGATTATGGTTGGAGCATCCATCCATCCATCCATACATACTACGTCGTGGTTGCACCCACATAATCCTATGCTCCAGAGTAATTTTCTAAATGACGCCTTGCTTACTCTGGTTCATGTTTATTCACCTGGTAACATGCATCTCCTGTCTTTTTAATCCAACTCTTTGCCATGCACCGCGAGCGTTGATCGTTGAAAATCGCACTGGAGCATGGCATCATCTCCTGAGCCTCAGGATGGTCTGTATGCCAACAGAGGCTATCGAGTACTCGTAGCGAATGTCGTCCTTGCCCTCTTAGCTACCTTTGCTGTCGTTCTTCGTATCGTGGCTAGGAGGCTCAAGAAAGTGGCCCTGGGTGCTGACGACATTGCGATCATTATTGCTTTAGTGAGGAACGAACCCACGAGATCTAGGAACCAGCGAGCTGATGCTCAATAGCCCTTTTCTCTATTGGTCTGCATAAGCACCTGTGTCGGTATGCTATTCCTCCACGATACTATGTCGTCTCGCAATCAGCTAACACCATGGTGCATCAGCTGTCGGCTATGGTCTCGGCCGTCATGCCTCCACCCTCTCTCCCTCCGACCACTTGACGTACAACAAGGTATGTCCATGTCAGCTCACCTTTTCCTGCTTTTCTCCGAACTTTCAGAAACCACCATTTGAACCCAACTCCTCCTAGCTTCAACTCCTCTTCGAAGCCTCCTGGGGCGCCTCCATTCCCCCCATTAAAATCTCCATCCTCCTCCTCTACTACCGCGTCTTCCCCGTCCGCACCTACAGGCTATGGGCCTGGTGTCTCGGCGCCTTCAGCATAGCCTGGGGTATCGTAGTCATTCTGACCTCGTGCTTACAATGCATCCCGATGAGCTACTATTGGGATAAGACGGTCGAAGGCGGGAAATGTATTAACGGCCCATCGATGTATTTTTCGGAGGCGATGCTGAATCTCTTGAGCGATGTTATTCTACTGGTGCTGCCTTTCCCAATGGTGGTTAAGTTAAAGATGGGGAGGGCGCAGAAGGTGGGGTTGTGCGGGATTTTTATGCTTGGTGGCATGTGAGCCACTGTTCTGTCCCCGTTTAAAGTGTGTCCATGTACTGACAGCATATACGCAGCACATGCATCATCGGCATCGTCAGGGCAGTAGTAATTAACCGCTTCAAAGGCTTCGACCCACCCTGTAGGCCCCCTCCCCCTCCTTCACCTCCCTCCTTGAGAAGACTAACCGCCTGTCTCCAACAGGGGAATCCGTCGATGCAACCATCTGGTCCTCCGCCGAACCCTGCATCGGCATGGTCTCCGCCTGTCTCCCCTGCATCCGCCCCATCTTCCCCAAGATCCTGCCGAGCTTCTTCTCCCCGACAAAGGATTCTCGAAGGGATATCAATGTTGGGATGGAAGGGTCGAGGCAGAGCGATGGGACGCCGTTGAAGAAGTTGGGGTTGGGGGTTGCGAGGGGAGGGGAGTTTCAGAGGTTGAGCGATCGGGAGGGGAGGGGAGAGGAGGGAAGGGTTAAGGTCAGTAATGTATAGAAGGATTGGGTAATTGGGGGTTATTGGGCTTGGGGGTTTTGGTATGCTGGAGCGACTTGGAGGCTTTCCAGGGTCGGCGTAAGGGAGATAAAGACATAATAGCGGGTTTTGGGGACCACGCGGAAGGAAACCAAGCCCAGAGTATAGAAAACGGCCACAAGGACCAAATCGACATGAGATAACCTCCTCAACAATATTCTCTCAGGGATCAACTCCTCGCCCCTTCCACTCCACTCCAACCCATCCCAACACCCACCTCCATCCACAAACCCAGCCTCCAAACCCCCCTCCGCACCACCCCTCTCACTTCCTCATTCCCCTGCCCAAAAGCACCGACGAACTAAACCAGTCACTGCAACTCTCGGCTCTTCGTATGCCCATTCAAATACTACGACAGCCGACCCGACTTGATTACATCGCTGTCCAACTCCGACGCAAAGGCTTCGGCAAACGGTAGACTAGGTCAATGGCGAGAACTGTCCAGGCTTTCTTGGGGACCGCGCTAGTCGAGAGTGGAGGAGAGGAAGGGAACGTGCGTTTACATATCTACTCCGTTTGCAACATCTAGACACAGAGAATCAGATGCGCAGAGGGGGGGAAGATGTGGGTAGGATACGAAGCGTCGAGTTGTGGACAACGGGGTATGGGCGATGGGGATGTTGGAGCAACGGTGGATGCAGGCGGGTGTGGTGTGGTGTGATGGGATGGGAGGGGAGGAGCACGAGGTGAAGCTCTTTTTTTCACGGGGGAGATATGATGCAATAGAGAGATGGAGAGATTTGCTTGGGTTTTTTGGGGTGTGGGAGCTGAGCGAGAGCGTATGTAGTGGGGTTTCGAAGTTGAGAGGGTCTGGACTCGTGCGTTATGGAACTGATATGATACGGGAAAATGTGTGCGGAGCATGCTGAACGAAGATCTTGCGTGGGTTGTGTTGGAGCTGGGTGGCAGATGGATTAATAATTTTATAAGTTTCTGATATGTTAAATCTCGTACGTCAGTTGGTTAGTGGAAACAAACCATTATTGATATTCCAACTCGGGAAAGTCAAGTCTCCCGCCTGTGAAACGAAGTGAGGAATATTCACAATCCGTATGAGAGCAGACTTATATCCAACCTGCTCCATTACCATCCGTGCAAACCCATCCGCCTCAATCCCGTCTCTTCACATAATCACACAGCCGCAGCAACCATCACTGTCCGACTTGGTCGACGTATTATCATTGTCGCCTGCAGCGGGCGTTGTGGTCGCAGGTTCGTAGGCTTCGGTTTTCGTAGCTTCCGGCTGCTCGTAGGTAGGCTGTTCTACTTCGGCGGGCGCTTGGTAGGCGGTAGATGATTCGTATGAGGCTTCGTTGGTGGAGGCGTCTTGGCCTTGGTAGCCTTCTTGGCCGTCATAGTAGCCATCTTGGCCTTCGTAGTACCCTTCTTGGCCTTCGTAGCCATCTTGACCTTCATAGCCTTCGTCATTAGGGTAGTAGTACCCATCCTCAGCGAGATAATATCCCTCGGGGGCATATTCTCCCTCTGGTTCCTCGCCTCCGTTAACGGCTGAATATACCCCAGCGCCCGCGACTCCTCCGATAACTGCGCCACCTGCAGCGCCGGCTGCTGCGTTCCGGGTATTACTGGAAAGCGGATTAGCCGACTTTGAGGTTATGGTGAACCTTCCTTTCCACTTACTGCTGATTGTTCTGCTGCGTATTGGAAACGTACGTCTGATGCGACCCCGAGTAATTAGTATTCTGCGCCGTAGTGCCAGGGTGATGCTGTACAGCACCGTGAGGCGCAATATGTTGAGGATGAGCCGCGTTGTGACCTGGCTGAGAGCCGGATTGAACCGCTTGGGGATGAGCCACCGCACCACCTCGATGAGCGGTATTCGCTGGGACATGAGCCTGTCCCCGTCCACGAGCTGCAATTGCTCCTCTGGCAATGGGTGCCCCTCGAGTTGCCGGGCCTCCACGGCCTGCAGATCCTCGAGCCGCGGGTATCCCACGGCCTCTGGGTGCCCCTCGAGCTGCGGGCACTCCTCGCATTGCAGGTCCTCCGCGACCTGCCGGTGCTCCACGGCCAGCGACACCGCGTCCTCTCACAGGACCTCCGCGGACAGGACCGCCCCTGGGCGTGGGTGAATGTACTTGTTGCATTCTGCGGTAAAGATGGGAGGGACCTGAGACAGAATTGAATTATTGAGTCGCAAATTTGCGGGCGAGCAACGTGGCGGGGGGCCTGAAGTTTTGTTCGCGCAAGCGTCTAGAGCCTCGACCCAGCGACATTCTTTCTTCAGCCGTACGCCGTTGAAAAATGACAAGAACGATAAGTAGAACTAATGCTTACATTCAGCCTCAGCCTTGCATGGATCGGAGGCCTGATTATGAAATCAAATGGGATGGAAAATGATACGTGTAGTTAGAAACCGTGCATGATGCATCGAGACCTTGCAACCGCCTCTGCTATCTTTGGCTTGGTTGTTGGGTTCTTCTCTCTCGTGATTCTTCATACCGTCATTGGAAATATCACATCGGAAGATGAAGGACACAAATAACAATGAGCCCCACCAAACAGTGCGAACATCCAGGGTGATCGGAAAAGATCATGCAAGAGAATTCCAAAGCAATTAGAATATTGGTAATCATGCCTTCACCTCTGGTGCTCCACGATTACCAGGATGTTGGCACTTGACAGGACTTTACTGGTGCCTGGATTTCAAGGTATCATGGTGTGTCTGGACATGATTGGTCTGGGTCTTGCGTCGAACGCACTACCTCCCCCATCAACGATACTGGCGTTGGCTATACTCTCTAATGCAGTCTGCCTTGCTTTTTATCGTCGTGGCTAGAGAGTATCTGGGGAGATAACGTGACCCAGTCGCGACAAGAAGCTCTACACCTTTTGGCCCCTGATTGCTGCAGGCTTGCTGCATTGCTCCATCCAGAATGTGCTACACGCATCAATTCAACCCCGCTTTGATCATGTTCGATTCTGCCGAGGAATCTACTTATCAATCGAGCTGGGGCCACAACTTCCTGTTTCCTGATGTCGAAAAGAGGCCGCACAAGAGGCAGAAAGCAAAATGCGACGCGCACTCGAGCAATAAGCATTGTTCAGGTACATGCCGTTGCGTATTCGGTGTCTAAATGGATATTGGCTGACAACGAACGAGGACTAGAATACAGAGACAGAACCTGAGCAAACATACCGCCCGCGCACAAGAGCTTGGGCAAGGCAGCAGGATAACGTCGAGAAGAACGCCAAGAAGAGCACAGCTGGTGAACCTGACCGACCTCATCGTCCGCGCAAAAGAGCCTCGGAGAAGCAGCAGAGGAAGGTCCAGGAGAAGACATACGAGAACGTCAAGGGGAGGTCAAAGAAGACCGTCGAGCCCAGACTTGACCAACCTCACCGGCCGGGTACAAGGGCATGGACTAAGCAATACGGGGAGGGTAAACATCCATCACCTAGTCCGAACAACCGTAAGCCACCCCAAGCCAAATTACAGCCACAACCAAGGCAATCGGATCGATCGCATCAGCACTCCGGGTCCAAAGCCACACAGCAAGTGCTGAAGAGTGCAAGGACTGGTAAAGAGACAAGGGATAGGGTAAATAGCAAAGCCTCTGCCAAAGCGCCGAGCCAGACCCAACAACAACCGTTCAACCGCCCGCAGACAAGGTCTGGAGTCCTAGTTCCGAGAACAAACTCTGGGAACCCTCCGGTGAGTAGTCAAATCTTCTTCGTACAGCTAGAACTTGGTTGACGATTACAGACCTCTGGGCTTGCTCGTTGGCTGAGCCGAATAGAATCAGTGTCGCCCGAACGCACTGCAAGAGCTCGCGCTCTATATACGGCACGGGTCCCCGGTGTTCTGCCTGAAGACGAGGGCGGTATGCAAGAAAGCTCAAGCTCCGTGACCACTGGAGAGAATGCGTCAACCGCAAAAGCAAAGGGCTCCAGAGCCACCAAAGTTTCAGCGAGTAAACTTAGATATCGCCGAATCTATCAAACCTCAACGGCCGACGGAAAACTTGAGTACCTCGCGTCTATTATCAAGACAACACTTCCTGAATTATCAAATAAGGAAATAGGAGACCTGCAATCCGCCGCACAGATATTCATTGATGAGACCAGAAGCCACCCCAGAGATAACTGCTACTCCTTCATTGACAACTTCTCCTTCAATTTCGACAAAGCCAAATCAAAGATCAATTATCCTTTTATCAATGAGAAATATTTCAATTCTGACTTGAAGCGATGCCTTGCCGGGAATGAAGCTGTTCTCCAGCGAACCATTATGATACATATTATCAATCAGTACTGGTTAGGTGGATTTTTCGATTGGAACAGCGAGGGCTCATGGTCTCAGCCAGAAGACAGTCGCCTACCTTCAAGCAAGGCCGATACAATCTCGTCACCGAGGCCAGATCTGGCCATGTTTTTTACGTTGAAATCATTCACTGGGGAAGCCATTGACGATCCGATCCCCTCTGAACTCGAAAAGTGCATCTCCCCTGACGGAGGGGATCGTTGCTTCCCGTTTCTGTTCATGGAAGTCAAAAAAGCAGGTGCAGACCTTCAAGACGCTTACACGGCTAATTTACACAGCGCTAGCCAGGCTCTTTACAATATATATACCTGGATGGTGCGTTTGGGTCAAGAAGAAAAGTTTTACAACGATGTCCGTGTGTTCTCATTAGTATTCAATGCACAGGACTTGAGCGTTCGAGTGCATCGAGCTGAAATGCGAGAGAATGGAACAGTTTATTTCTTATTCGACGAACTCTTACCTTTGCAGCGATACACGAAGGATCAAGCATGTCTGCTCATCAAGACTACCGTGGCCGAATATGCGGCAAAAGAACTTCACCCTCTTCTCAAAACTGCGTTCAAAGAAGTTACAAAGCAAGAAAGTGAACAGGCCATGGCACTCTTGGCCAAGCGGAAGGCCAATACTCAAAGCAATCCCTCGACAAAGCGCGCCAGGCGTCACGACAGCGTACCATATACCGGTCAATCATTTCAGATGAGTGCCTTGAGTACTAGCTAGTCGTCGTATGAGATATGTCACCTAGGCAGACCTGGATACACAAATTTCGAGATGTGTTTGTAATGATTAATGAGGTATGGTACAAGGCATGAAGAATGGCGTAATACTTGGCTACCAGGGTCGCTTAGAAAAAGCATACATCTAGGTTGCCTCAGTTCTCAGACGTGCCAACGTCGCTAAGCCCCTTCGGGTTAGCGCTCTGCTGACTTCGCAGCATACGGGCGGCACGTCTGAGTGCAAACCCCTGTAAGATAGATTGATCTGCGTTAATTTGAAATAATACCGAACTTTGCCGTCATCTTATCTAATTCAGACGTAATTTACAGTATTAATGAGATATTCATGTATTTTAAGTCTGCATCATTAATCTTAGCAAAAGCGCGTTTAACAGTGAGTTGAGTGTCGTCTTTCAATTGAAGTGTGATTGATCTACAAAGTGAGCAGAACTTAAACATTTTATTAAGCTCATAATACAATAAGAAAAGAGAGATCTTTCATGTTCAGCAACAGATACTATTCTATAAAGTCACGAAGTGAAAGAATAAAGTGATCAAAGAGAGCTTCACATTACTATCAAAACTGCTATTTAGAGAAAATTTATTGACAAAACTGCATGACATGCATTTGTCACTTGAACACATCTTCAATTTCAAGTTGAATCAAAGATGTTATCTTGCTTGAAATCAGCTTAATATTGAATTATGATCTTGAAGTTGATCTTGAATTCAAACTCATCACACTTGAACTTCTTGAAGCTCGATTGAATCTGATACAGATTTGCATCTAAACTTTTCTTGCTCATTATGCAATGTAGTTCTCTTCATCACATATAATAGTAAATGACTTCAGTCACTACTTTCTCATCAATGTCGATATCATTGACTAGCATTTTCTTCTTATGTGCATGTCTCAAAGAAACATGAGTTGCGCGAATCATTCTTGTGCTATCGAAATCAACAAAATATCTTTCATGCAACTTCTTGATCACAAGAATTGACAGAACTATGATTGCAGTACAATCATTCAAGCAAATCTTGAATTGAGAAACTTCATCATCAAGAGCAGTTCAAGACAGCTTAAAATTCATGTACAAAGTGAAATCATCATACTGACTGAATGATTTGAATTTACTCATGACAGAATGCTTGATGTTTTGTTTGACTAAGTTGAACAAAATATAATGATCTGTATAAAAGTTGCACAAAATTGTGAATGAGTTGCGCGAAGAATTATTAATTTAATGCTTCTTAAGATAAGTTTTCTTCTTAAAATTCTTCTTTTCATCACTCAAGACAGTCTTGTGACAATGCTTTAATTCAAACTTCAATTTCAACTCTGTTTTGACTGTTTTAAAATTAAATGATTTCTTGATCATTCTTATTTCACATTTTTTCATGATCTTCTTCTTTTTGTTGATCAATGTGATCTTGCTCTTCTTAACGTTGAACACATCATCATCAGACTCATCTGAAATCTCATTATCAATTTCATTGTTATGATTAAGTTTACTAAATGAATAGACGAGATCTATAAGAGTGATATGACAATGTGATATTTTAAGCAGACACAGAATGAATATATATTATGATAAAGCTAATTATTAAGAAGCTCTTGATAACTTGAGAAAATCGATCAACTATAGAGAGTTTGTCAAGCATTGTCAAGTCGAGCACGACATAATTCATGACATATTAAGTCGAAGATATGACGTAGTCTAAACGATGTCTTGACAAAGTCATAAAGTCTCAGAGCTAATTTAAATCTGATCTTTGACTCAGTCTCTGAATCTAGTCTTTGATTTAATCTTTATGAGTTAATTCATCATGACAATTGTCTTTTCTTCTAAGTGAGTTCATTCTCAATCTCAATAATTAATGTCTTTGTTTACTTTGATAAATGATGACGTGCACTCATTGATTCGCTCTAGAAGCTCTTGATAAAAATCTTTAAATCTTTGTGAGAAAACAAGAAAAAGAGAAACTTTCGATTGAATGATAATTTATCTTCAATTATAATGCATATAGATGACATTGTAAATAGTATATGTGATGTGTAGTTGATGTAGATGACAGCAATGATGACATGTAGATAGCACATAAACATTGTTTATCTTTCAAGTAAATGATGTTGTTGAGATGATAGAGTGTAAACAAGAGTGAATAATAATTGTTGATTTGTTTATCGTTCTTTCAGTTCTTCTCAACTTCTCATTTTCTTCAACTTCATCTTTTTTCAATCATGATCATATTTTTATCATTGTGTGATTACTTTTAACAAATTTTGAGTATAGCTGTATAGTAAAAGTAAGAGATCTAGATCATAAATCATGAATGCGCAGTGATGCTCAAAGAAAGTCGTAAGATGATGAAGTTGACTGATGCTTGAGTCAAGATTATTACAAAAGTAAGTGATGTCACAACTTGAAATTTCACAACTATTACTGCAACTAACAGTATCATAAGTTTGCTCAAAAAACATTGATCAGATGTGATGATCATGATGCTGCTGATGCTGAATCACTTGTGATGATGCAGATGTCATCAAATTCTGATCGAGAGCTCATCACTTCTACTATTCAAACTTTCAAGTACATCTCAGCTATTGAAGAGAAAATTCAAAAGATGATGAAAGAAGAAATGATCATTGATGCTTCATTGATGATCTTGTTGAATTCACAGACTTTGCAAAATCAAAGAATGATGATGAGATTCACTTATCTCTCTTCTTGATGTTGTTACTGATGCTTTTCAGCTGTCAATTGTGAAAATAAGCAAAAGAAGCATTGCTGATCTTGAAATTCTAGATAGAATGATTTGTATAAAGTGTGCTTAAGTTCTACACATCAAGAATAAAGCATCGCTGTGTGATGTCATCTTTCAAAGAAAGACAATGTACAAGAAGTGTGCTCGCTGTGCGAGTAATGAGAATTTCTTTATCACAGTGAGTATACTTATATGATATGTTTGCTAAACGCTCATGATTTGATATCTAGATTCTCGACATCTGCATTTTGACTGTCAATGAATTCTTTCATCTGCAGAAAATTCATGATAGTGCAATTGAGAATGAAGAAGAGAACGTCGCTCTGAAGACATTCACTGCTCATCAGAAAATTCTTTACAAGAAATTGACAACAACAACTTGTGTGAAGAGTTGTCTTAAAAGAGCTCACAAACTCAAGTCTTTAAAGATTCAAAAGCTCATTCTCAAAGAGATGATGATTATCAATGACATTGTTAAAGAAATTCTGAATGTAAAGCGCTTTGTGATATGTTCAATCTTGATTATATATTGTTTTGTCAGCATTTCTAATTGTTCTGATATATTTTAACACAATCTGTTGTTTTTCAAATCTCTGTCTTCACGTCTCAATGTAAATTTGACAATAAAAGAGAAGAAGAAGTCTGTAATCTTGTCTTGTGTAAAAGATGTTTAATGAAGTGATGATTGCATGATGTTTATTGTGTCGTGATGATTGCGCTCTCTTGTCGAGCGCGTTTGAGCATCTTTGCGCTTTTTTCTTCTGTCTGTTGATTTACATATGTGATCATCTCATTAGAGAGCGAAACTATCATAATACAGTGATTCTTCTTTTCTAATAATGAGTTTATGCTTGAAAGTGAGTGATTATGCTTTTCGCTCATGTTTCAGCCTCGTTTTGAAAGCTTCTATAAGCTTCGAGACATCTTTCATATCTTCGCTCAATATTCATTGATCATATTCAATGAAATATTCTTTTCATTGTATCTTATAATATAAGATTTTCTTTCTTTTTCACTTTTGTAAAATCTTTTCTATCTTTCATTCTTGCTCATCATCAATAAGCTTAAGTATGAAATAATTGAGTATAGAATCATCATTTAGTCTATGATTATACAACTCTAAAAAAGATACATGAAAGACAGAATAAATCTTATAAATGATTGAAAGATCAAGATGATACATCTGCTTGTCTATGAGTTCTTGTATACGAAAGAATTCTATCATTTTATTTGATAACTTCTTGCTCAATTTCTTCTGCTTCAGGTTTTTTGCTGATAACATGACTAAATCATCGACATTAAAGAACTTAAACTTATGTTTTCAATTATAGTACTTTGTCTGAGCATCGACTGCATTTTATCATCATTGCATCAACGTGTTTTGCACATTTTGCAGCATTTCAATGTATTTTTTTGCTGCTGACACTTCTTCTTTCATAGCATCATTCTCAATGTGTATGTCAAAGATTGACTCATAGTCATACATGACTTTAAAGAAACTACAGCTTAACGAAGCGTGCTTCGCCTGATGATAAATGAACTCGACTATAAATAGAAGCGTAGCTCAGTCATCTTACTTTTCAAAACAATTCACTCTTAGATAATGTTTCAACGTTTGATTCTGTTGTTCTGTCTGATCGTCTGTTTGCAAATGAAAAACGATGCTTAGTCATCATTTCATCTTGACATGATAGCAGATCTTTGATCAGAATGCATTGATAAATAGACTGAACTGATCATCAAGTTGAGTTTTCATATCTACATTCTGACTCAACTCGAGTACTTAAGTTGAATCTTCTGACTCGATTTGAATACTCGAGTTGAATCTCATGATTTGACTCGATATCAATCTTGAGTCGAGTCAAAACTCGCTGACTTGACTCAACTCATCAAGCAATCGAATATGACGTCAAGAAAGCTAAACATATAAATTTTTCCGATTTTTCACCTTTGCATTATCTTTTTGCATTATCTTTTTGATAGAAAGTCATAAAGAGAAACATGAAGAGAAACATGAAGAGAAACATGAAGAAAAACATGAAGATCGTTTGATAGAAAGCTTTGATAGAGAACTATGATAGAGAGCTATGATAGAGAGTCATGATGAAGAATTATGAAGACTGTTTGATAGAAAGTCATGAAGAAGAGTCATGAAGAAAAGCTATGATAGAAAAACATGAAGACTATTTGATAGAAAGTCATGATAGAAAGTCATAATAGAGAGTCATAATAGAATATCTATCTATCTATTTTCATGTCTTGATGAATCGAGTCGAAAATTTCAAGTCGATACTCAATTTCAACTCTCTAACTCAATTTAAATACTTGAGTTGAACATCTCAACTTGACTTGAATACTTGAGTCAAGAATTCTGACTCGAATCAAGTCTTGACGAGTCGAGAACTCGATTCGATCTCGATGACTCGACTTGACGCGATCAGTCTAAAATAGACTATCTTTATTAATAATTATATCACTTGAAATCTCATATCTTAGAGCAATCTTCTTGAAGAACAACTCTGCTAACTTTACGACAGTCAGAGTTTTCTTCATAGATAAATAACGCGTCATCTTTGTGTAGTGATCGACTATCACAAGAATCAAGTCATACACGACTTTTTTTCATTTACTAGACGACAGATCTGTTATGAAATTCATAGTGATTTCTTTTCATGAATCTGTAAGTTGAGATAACGATTTCAACTCATCATATGATAAATGACGTTTCATTTTTACTCTCTGACAAATATCACAAGTATCTATATACTCTTTGACATTCTTGATCATACTTTTTCAGTAATATTTGCAATCTAATAGCTCACTGATCTTGTCAGCATCAAAATGTCTTGCTAATGAGTCATCATGATGACGTTTCAACAGCTCTTCTCTGACAGAAAGATCTTCTGAAACATACAATGATTCATTGTACTCTATCATTTCTTGACTATTTAATGTTTAAGCTTCAACATCACTCTTTTGTATACTCATCGTTTTGTCTGCTTTTAGCTTCACAGCAAATTCATCTTCTTGCTGTAAGATCTTAATGAGCTCGACTATGAATTTACTACTGAAGTTGTATGTTGTTTCATGAATTATCAATACTCTGACAATTGCATGTGAAATAAGTTGTTTGCAATCAACAGTTTCAGCAACAGAATTAAGCTGTTTCTCAGTTATGTTGCAATCTCTATGAGTTAATGTTTCAACATTTGTGCTATTTGAAATTATTGATTTGAATTGAGAAATTTTATCTTTTGAGAAATGTACTTCATCTAGATGCGTTTCTTGCACTGCTAGAATCATGACTCTCAGCAGCATACTTCTGACATGCATTGCTGAACATGTACTCATGTTTTCACTGACACTGTGAACAGACATCTTCTTGACTTTGTTAATCACTCATGTACAGTAAATTTCATCTTGCGATCTGCTTTTAACATGTTTCGCTGAATATCTTCGTTCACTGACATTGTGAACGAATATCTTCTTGACATCATTAATCACTTGTGTTCATCAGTGAGTTTCATCTTGCAGTCTGCTCTCAACATGTTCTGCTGAATATCTGTTCATACTTATACTGTGAACGAACGTCTTCTCGACATCATTAATCACTCGTATACAGTATAGTTCTCTGATTGCTACGAATATAGAGCTATTTAAGCTTTCTATTCTAGTCAGCTTTCGCTGCAGAGTGAGTAGCAAACAATTCGCAGAGATGTTTTCATTCTTATAGTCAGATCATCTTGATGACACATTAATTGAGTTTGTCTTTTCTGATCTATGCACTATTTCAAAGTTGCAGATCAACAATCTCATGACTCATCTAACTTGTCTTTCGTTTAACTTTTGAACATTCATAAAACTCTTCAGATTATTATGATCAGTCAGAACTTCAACAGTATGATAATTGTCTTTCACATAGTGTCGTCAGTGTTTAAACATCGCTACTATGACTAGAAGCTTCTGATTATATCTCATAGTTTCTTTTAACGTTTATCATCATTCTGAATCAGAATGCAATTGAATGTCATTGATCTTCGTCATCTGACTGAGACAAAATACTCGCGACTGCATAATTGAACACATTGATCTCAATGTGTATATGTTGCTCTGAGTCAAAGTGTCTTAGTATGAACGTCTTCATAAAGACGTTGCAAAGCTGATTAAAAGCTTGTTTCGCTTCGCTTGATCATATGAATGAGCTCATTTTTACATCTTTTACACTATCTCTCAGCAGTTCTGTTAAAGACTCTGCTATCTGAGAGTAGTGATGTATAAAACGT